>ERZ808240.136-NODE-136-length-98789-cov-6.694634_pt1 | contig 98789 bp, 85 predicted proteins | sample MGYA00521084_ERZ808240 | MGnify/ENA primary metagenome ERZ808240 (study PRJEB31516, sample SAMN03275571) | gut metagenome | biome: mammalia-associated habitat; material: feces | host: Papio cynocephalus | place: Kenya | collected 2012-08-06 ...
TAATTATATCACAAGATGCCATTCATCAGGTCACCTGTGCAAACCAAGGTTTATTAATTTAAATTTCCAAGCCCCTGTTAAGTGAAAATCGATAAAATTTAGCATATAACAATTAATTCCTTCTTATACCGCCTAATATTTTGTTTGTTTTAAATAAGATATACCTTTTTTATTAGAAATTAACCAAGTAAATAGTCTTTATTATAATCAAACCTTTTTTATTACCTGTTGTCCATTACCCGGGAACATTTCTTTGCATCCAACTATTATGGTTAGAATTGCCATGATGTGAACGAGTAGCTCTAAAAGAAGTTATTTCTATCATTTAGCCCTATAATCTGATTTATGCTTGCTGTTCTAGTGCCAGAGGCAATACTCTAACTTTTTTCCGTATTATTTTCTTGAAAAATTTCTTTAATTCTATAAGTTTTACCTTATAAGAAACATTTGACACCAAAATTTTGAGTTTAAGCATCGACTAGTTTTTATTTTTATGGACAGTAAGATTTTCATGCAGTCCAATTTTTTTAATCAAACATACAACAGTTAATTTTACTTCTACCCGCGCTGATGCAAAATAATGGAAAAACCTTTATCTACAAGTATCCAAGTCCTTATCTAGTTCATCGTATTTTTTAATAAAATGAATAAGTTTCTACCTCATAAGATCTATTTTTTACTAAAATCACAAAATAGTATCCTAAATACTAATATGTCACTTGTCCATTTACGTAGGAATTCCTTTTTCGAACTTGATAACATCAATGATGAATCAGCAATCAATGAAGTTTAGTTAGGCGTTGATTTTTTACTTCTTCCAAACAGAGTCGCTTAAATCCATCTCAAACACGATGTATTTTTTCCGTTACACAAACCAATTTATGTTCTCATTGCTGCCTAAGACTTCCCTTTTGTTCTTCCGTAAATCTTTTCTTACTCATTTCTCCAATTTCAAGCAAATAGAAAAACCATCCATTAAACTAACATAAGAAGTTAGTTATGGATGGTATTCTTTTGCTATGGTTTTCTATTCACAAAATGTTTTATGGTTTGTTATTTTCTAAAAAACAACTCGATTCATCAATTGCAGTAAACTTTTACTACAAAAAATCCTAATTATGCTTTTTGGTACGTTTCAACCAATGCTTCCTTTCATATCAAATTTTATCAGTTGATTCAGCTCCACTGCATATTCCATTGGAAGTTCCTTACTAAATGGTTCCAAGAAACCCATAACGATCATTTGTGTTGCTTGTTCTTTATTTAGGCCACGGCTCATTAAATAAAAAAGCTGATCTTCACTGATTTTGGATACACTTGCTTCATGTTCAAGATAAGATGTTGAATTATGAACTTCATTATTAGGAATAGTATCACTATAACTATAATTATCTAAAATTAAGGTGTCGCACTCTTCATGAGCTTTACTCCCCGTAGCATGGTTTGCGATTTGGATTTGACCTCTAAAATTAGAAGTCCCCCCATTTCTAGCAATTGATTTAGAAATAATAGTAGAAGAGGTATCCTTTCCGAGATGAATCATTTTGGCTCCAGTATCCTGAAATTGTCCTTCGCCGGCAACCGCAACGGATATTGTTGAACCCCTAGCTCTATCACCTTTCAGAACACAACAAGGATATTTCATACATAACTTAGATCCGATATTCCCATCAACCCATTCCATTAGACCATCATCGTCAACCAAAGCACGCTGTGTTACTAAATTCAAAATGGAATTTGACCAATTTTGAATCGTTGTATATCTCATTTTTGCCCGTTTTCCAACAAAAATTTCAACAATTGCCGCATGTAAAGATTCTTTCGAATACATAGGAGCTGTACAACCTTCGACATAATTAAGTTCGGCATCATCATCAACAATAATCAATGTTCTTTCGAACTGTCCGCTTCTCTTATTATTGATTCTAAAATAAGATTGTAAGGGTTTATCAAGCTTTACTCCTTTTGGAACATAAATAAAACTTCCTCCTGACCAAACTGCGCTATTCAAAGCAGCATATTTATTGTCCTGTGGGGGAACAAGTTTACCAAAGTATTTTTTAAAGATTTCAGGATATAATTTCAGACCTGTATCTGTATCTAAAAAAACAACTCCTTTGTCTTCCACTTCTTTAAGCATATTCGAATAAACTGCTTCACTCTCATATTGTGTAGTTACGCCACTTAAATATTTTTGTTCAGCTTCAGGAATGCCTAGCTTATCGAAGGTCTTTTTTACCGTATCTGGAACATCGTCCCAATTTTCAGCTATTCCATTTGAAACTTTAGTGTAATAGGTATAATCCTGAAAATCAATAAAATCTAAATTGGGACCGAATTTTGGTTGAGGATGATTAAAAAATTCTTTTAAAGATTTAAGCCTAAAATCCAACATAAATTTCGGTTCGCCCTTCATTTTCGAAATCAGGCGAACAGTGGATTCATCTAAACCTTTCGGCGTCCTAAATATGGAAATATCCTTATCTTTGAATTCATATTTTGCTCTATCATCAGAATCAAGCAAGTTTAATTCATCTTTGTTTTCCATGTTCGTCCTCCAATTCATCAAATACTTTTTTCAGTCCTCTCCAAGAAATATTTGCACAAGTGATACGAGAAGGTTGGCGATTCACGTTCACAAAGCAAATTGCTTCACCTAAAGCCTCTTCGTCAAATTCCCTTCCCGCAAGCATATTATTGAATTCACTCATTAATTTTTTTGCTTCACCAATCGTTTTTCCTTTGATTATTTCAGTCATGATTGAACTGGAAGCCGTTGAAATAGAACATCCCTTGCCATGCCAAATGCAATCTGCAATTCTATTTCCATCAACTTTTAATTGAATGTAAATATCATCAATACAACTATCGCTATCCATGTGGACAGTCACATAACTAGGATCATTTGTTTCTCTAAAATTTCGTGGATATTTATAATTATCGATAATAATCTCACGAAGCATATCCTGATTATCAGAAAAAGACATCTAAAAAGTCCTCCGCATGTTTACTTGCATCAACAAGGGCCTGAACATCATTTTCGTCATTATAAATGTAAAAAGAAGCACGAATTGTAGCATCCACATGTAAAAATTCAGGCAAAATTTTAGCACAATGGTTTCCACTACGGACAAAAACACCCTTACTTCCAAGATAAGATGCAGCATCTTGAGCAAAAACACCATTTACATTAAATGTAACTATTCCGCCATCCATTTCCGGGTTATATATAGTACAATTTCCATTCTTCAATAAACCAGAAACAGCCAAAGCTTTAAGTTTCTTTTCATGTTCTTCAATATTGTCAAAACCAATTTTTTGAAGATATTCACACGCTTTAGCTAAACCTAATGCCCCTGCAATGTTTACTGTTCCAGCTTCAAATCGATCTGGAATATCTTTCAGTGTATATTCAAAATTAGAATGAAAACGTGCGTTCATTTCTCCACCCATAAAAATCGGATGGAGAAGTTCAAGCATTCTCTTTTTTCCATACATGACACCAATTCCGGTAGGTCCTAACATTTTATGTCCGGAAAAAACAAGAAAATCAACATCTGTATCCCTCACATCAGTTTTGTAGTGAGGAACACTTTGTGCACCATCCTCGATGAAAATGGCATGAAAAGAATGTGTCAGTGCACAAAGTTCCTTAACAGGCAAAGGATAACCTAAAACATTGGTCACTCCAGCCAAAGAAACAATCCTTGTTTTTTCATTTAAAACCCTAGCCAAATTTTCAATGGTGACTCTACCATCTGTTGTCAATGGCACATAAACAATTTTAGCACCAGTATATTTACTGATTCGAAACCAAGGTAAAACGTTGCTTGCATGTTCAGCGAATGAAAGAACAATTTCATCGTCTGGTTTTAATAAGTGCGTCAACCCATAGGCTATTTCATTTAATCCCATGGTATCTCCAGATGTGAAACATACCTCCTCTAAATCAGCATTAATAAACTGTGCAACGGTTTTTCTTGCATTTTTATATGCTACATCAGCTGCATGAGCAAGAGAATAATCTCCACGATTTGTGTTTGCTGTAATATCCTCATAATAATGTTCCACAGCTTTAATCACAGAATAAGGTTTAAAAGATGTGGCCGCATTATCCAAATAATGAAGTGGTTTACCCTCAAAAGTTGAACCATTCCTGAACATAGGAAAATCTTTTCTTATTTCATTGACCCGAATCATAAACTCAAAGCCTCCATATAAGATTTTGCTTTTTGTTTAGCGGATTCGTCTTGCAAAGAATCAATGATTGGATAAACATTTCCGACCATAATCAATTTTTTTGATTCCGCTAGTGAAAGCCCACGGCTCATTAAATAAAAAATCACATCAGGATTATAAGCACCTAAGGCAGCGCCATGGCTGGCCTTAACATCATTTTCTTTAATCAAAAGAGCTGGTGAAACTTCGCTAATAGCATCAGGAGAAAGATTTGTGATTTTTCCTTCTTGTCTAGTGTCGCTACCAGTAGCACCATTAATTATTAATGAATTACCTAAAAACCGAAGACTTCCTTTGCCGCAATTGATTCCAGACATTATAGTTCTGGAAAATGAATTTTTACCTTTATGAGTAACATTTACAGTAAAATGTTTTTTGCAATCCAAGCAAACAGAAGATAATTTAACTATTGAAGAAGAATCTTCTTCAAGTTCAATTTCTAAATCGAAATTAAAGTCTTTAGTGGAAAAATCGACTACTACGACTTTGAATTCAATACCTTTAGCAACTTTATAAACAAGTTTCAATTTTTGAGATGAACAAGAGTCAAGGAAAAAATCTTTTTGTTCATTTTTTAAAATAAGATCTATTTTCTGCTGCATAAACAAATCTTTCCTTACAATTATTTTTGAATTATCTGCTTTGCAGCACATTCCCCAATGGAGACTTGTTGTTTTTCTTTTTTGGTCAAAGAAATGTGGTACTCTTTTTCTAGGAACGAATATCCTTTTTTAGAAATTCGAGAAGCTAAAGAAGAATCCCCTTCGACAGCAACTTTTCCATCAACAATTACAGCTGTACGATTTGGCTTCACAAGATCATACAATTTATCATAATGGGAAATAATTACAAATGTAGTTCCATTATTTTTTAACTCGTTGATAATGGATGCAATTGAATTTAAAGCATCGACATCCAACCCTGAATCAATTTCATCTAAGAAGGCAAACTTAGGTTTAAGTAAAAGCATCTGAAGAATTTCATTCCTCTTTTTTTCACCGCCAGAATAACCTTCATTCAAATGACGGCTAGACATAGCTGAATCTAGGCCAACTTTTTCATAAGCTGATGTAGTAGCTTTGTAAAATTGAAACAAAGAAACCGGTTTTTCTACATGTGAATTCATAGCAGCACGGAAAAAATCCATTGTAACAACCCCTGAAACATCCGGTGGATTCTGAAATGCCATAAAAAGACCAAGTTTACTTCTCGCATCAGTAGTCATCTGCAGCAAATCTTGCTTATCCAAAAGTGCACTACCCTCAGTAACCTTATATCTAGGAGAACCCATTAAAACATTAAGAAGTGTAGATTTTCCATGTCCATTTGGCCCAAGCAAAGCTAGACAATCTCCTTCATGGATAGTTAAATTGACCCCTTTCAAGATTTCGTTTCCTTCCGCTTCACAGGAAAGATTCGATACAATAATATCACTCATTTTAGTCCTCCTAAAAAATCTTATTTATTTTATGGATATTTGAAAATTGGTGCAAGAAATATAGTAATAATATTAAATCAAAGTGATTTACGAATGGAGTCTGCAATCAAAACCAAGTCTTTGTCTTCGATTTGCTTTGGTTCAAACCCAATTTTCACTCCGTCATTAAGGTATCTAGGAATGACATGGATATGGAAATGAGAAATACTTTGACCCGCAACTGCACCAGAATTAGTAATCACATTAACTCCTTCAGCCCCTAGTTGAGTCATTTGAGCTTGTGCAATATGTTGTGCCACCTCAAAACAATGGTCTATCACTAAGCGAGGTGCACTTACAAACGAAGAAAAATGTTCTTTAGGCAAAACTAAAGTATGTCCCTTTGAACTCGGATTGATATCCAAAAAAGCAATACACATGTCATCTTCATAAACCTTATAGCAGGGGATTTCTCCTCTTGCAATTTTACAGAAAATACAGGAATCATTCATATTTATAATCCTCCTTTATTATTATAATTCTTATAAACGAAAAGAGGCAATTACTTGCCTCTTTGGGTTTAGCTCAAAGAATCCAACACATCCTTGAAGTCATCTTCAGTAAGTTTGATTTTTTCTTCTTTATCAACGGTAGATTCTGTTTTGAAAAGATCCTTATAATTGGATTTCATATATTCAAGGAAATCATCATCAGAATACTTAATGTCAATTCTTCTAAGCCAATAAACAGATGCATTTGTCTTATAGTCCCCGGTTGGAGCAAGAGAATAAGCTACCTGTCTAGCAAGAAGTTCCTTCTGTTCAACGGTATACATGGAACTATCCTCAACGCCTTTGTTCAAATCTGTAGAAGAAACAACGTCAAGAATACGCGTAAGATAATAGGTTTTTGAAGAAGCATCATAGAACACAATATTGCCATTATTATCTTCAGTTGAAATTGATCCTGGATTTGTAACATAACGGAAGCCATCTTTTTCAAAGACTGTGATTCCATCTGTCTTTTGGTCAACTTGGTTCTTCATTTCTTGAACAGTAGTTTTATCAGTAGAAATATCTGTAGAAAATACTCTATTCTTTAATGTGTCAGGAAGAGAAGTCAATCCACTTTTAGTTTGGATACCATCAGTGATAAGATTGTTGATAGCAATACCATCATAAGCTTTTCGGAAACCAGTCCCAACATCGTATGTATAAGAACCTGTATAGGTTGATTCCAAAGATGTATCAACTGCATTAAGGTTTCCGGCATTCAAACCTTCAATAACCTTTTCTTGATCCTTGATTACTTTTCCTGCCAATGTACAATTATCATCGGCTGTGTTTTCTTCATCAATAAGATTATTCTTAATCATCCATTTTTCTTCTTCAGCACGAATAATAACAGAGGTATCAGCAAATTCAACTGAACCATCTTCCTTCAAAGTGACACCATATCTATCAAAAAGATTAATCAAATAATTTTTGGCATCATTCGTCACTCCAGCTGTCCAAGTAAAATGATAAGAGGAACCATCGTTTGTAAAGCTCAATGCTCCTGCAAAATCAGGATCAGTGTTAGCGATAGTTTTAACGGTTAATCCCTTCCAAATTCTGGAGATAACAGAAAAATCTTTATCCTGACCAGCTTTTTCGCCTTTAACATAGTCCTTTACATAAGCATTAACAACTTTACTTGCCGACCCCACTGCTCCATTATCAGAACGATCCGCAAGAGCAACAATTTGAACTCTTCTAGCAAGAGAGTTGACAATAGAAGAATATGCCTTCTGATAAATATATTCAGCGGTAAGATAGTTGACTTGCATATCCTGATAAAGAGAATGATGCAAATAATAATTATAAAAATCAGAAGTGGAATTCTTATAAATATCATCATAGGACATGAATGGTGTCACCATGATTTCATTTCCGGTTTTCTGTTCCGTTTTACCATTTCCCAAGGTGAAATTTTCTCTCAAGGAAAGGATGAATTTATCTTCTTTGAAAAGATTATCAGTGGTATAGCTTCCGCCTCTAGCTGTAGTCTCCAAAGATTGTTTTGCTCTCGCCTCTAAATTGCTGAAATTTTCCTTTTTAACAGCATTTTCATTTCCATAAATTCCTGTCTTAGAATCGGCATCAAACATAATCTGAGCAACATTTTTATTCTTACCATCTGTTCCAACCGCTGCCTTCTTGGAGACCGCAAGTAATAATTGATTCACAACTTCCCGATATAAGGCATCTCCAGTAAGGACCGTTTTGTAATATTGTTCCTTATTGTTCTGAACCACTTCATCAAGGTTATTGTCCTTAACAAAATCAACAACTTTGGCAAACAGATCATCATTGTAATCATTCGGATATTTGATTTTCGTTGTGGAACAAGAAGCTAAGGTAGCAAGGGATAAAACCAAAACACCAAAACGTTTTCGATTATTTCTTGACATGGAAAATTTCCTCCATTTCCTCGGTTATATAACCACCCTGGAAGTAACCAATAGCTGTTGTCGGAATGACACGCTGTGGTTGCATATCTTCATAGACCAATGTGGTATTGACATAACTTTCCCAGGAATTATCCAAAGTTTCTTCCTTGGATCTCAAAGAAGAATCATCAGTTGTATCAATATAGCTTTGAATCAAATTTGAAATTTCTTCACTGACAACTCCATTATTTCCATTTAAAGAAAGGAAACTCTTGCCTTCGAATTTTTCAGAGAATTTTTCTAGATTAGCTTTGAAAATTTTGATGTCAGTATTGGAGTCAAATCCTTCAATCGTCGATTTTACTTTCTCAATACGCTCCGAATAAGTGGCATCACTTGCGCCCTTATCATCTTTCAAGTTGCCTTTAAGATAATTCACAACGCTTGGGTTCTTAGCATAACTAGAAGTATAAGCTGTAGTGTTTTCACTAGCCTCTTTCGTATCATCGATAGAATTCACACGGTAATACCGATAAGTATATTCACCAGAATTGGTCTTTTTATCCTCTTCAGCATTTCCGGTTCCAAAAGGATCATTATTAACAATAATGAAATGAATTCCCTGATATCCACTATCACCAGATCCAGATCCTGCACGAGTGACAAGAATCGGTTGCTTGTGGGCATCATCTGCATAAAGAATTTTCTTTCCTGTTCCAAGGCTTCTCAAATAATTGTTTTCTTCACCAGCAGAATAGTCGAAAACCTCAAGATTATCACTAACAGAGCTCTGAGCATCAGAAAATCTTGAATCTGCAAAAGTAGAATTTTCTAATTTATCACCTGTAGTAGAATCTAAGCCAAGTGTCTTCAATATTTTCTCATAGGAATTGAATCTCTTTTTTAATTCTTTGCTCTTGGAAGCATCCAAACCGGATTTAAAAGTATTAAGTCCAACAATGAGATTCTTATTAGCTGTGGTCTTGTCAGAAGCGGATTTGTAATTGTTTCTCAAGGTATTAACAGCGGCAATTTCCGAATCAAAATCTCCATCCTTATTCAAGGATTTCATCAAATCAACAAGTTCACCCGCAAAACGGTCCGCATATTCATCACGGTCATCATAGATGAAAGAGAGAGCATGATTATTGAAGTAGTTATTGAAAAGAACGTTTCTAGGATACAGGTTCTCACCAATATCATATTTGTTTTCACTGACAGTGATATATCCACTATCTGACTTGGTTTGGTCATAGACCTGAGACATTTCAAGAGCAACAGAAACAGGGATGCCATAAGCTTTGCCTTGAGCAAAACTTGTCTTTCCAATTTTATCCGCAACGGTTTTATTGACATCACCACTCGGAACTCTTAAAGCTTTTTTCACTGCATCAGAGCCTACGGTATTGGTATTAAAATAGGTTTCATAAGCAAAAAGACCTAATTTAAACTCATTTACATAACTAGTTGCTGTATCTAATGTCGTACCGGATGTGCCAGCAAAAAGATCACCATAGCTAGAAGAAGAACCATCATCCGAAAACTTATAAGCGGTTTGTGCAAAATTCGAACTTGTAGAAATCAAAGATTTGACAACATCACCGATTTTCGTTGCATTGTCTGCAGAGATTTTGCCACTATAAGTTCCTTCTCCGCCACTCGCGGCATCAACCTTAACCAAAATATGAGAAACATGATAAGGATGCATAGTGTCAACATATTTCTTAGTGTAATCTTCCGAAATATGATAATAATATTTCTTATCCTTATCTTCAGTAGAAGTTCCGAACTGGTCAGTATTGTACTGTTCTTTGTTTGTTTTGATCTGCAATTCTGCAATTTTCTTATTGCGGAGGGCATCCTCATCTAAAACGCCTTCACTATCAAGAGTTTTTTGCATTTCCTCTTTATATGAAGTTCCGTTAGTCGATGCTGAACTCTTCCAAGTTTGCTCCTGCTTTGCCATATCACTATCTACATTAGTGATCATGACATCCGTGCGCGGAGTGACGATTTGAGCAAGAATAGAACTTGCCGTACTGAAATATGCACGGGCCGAATCCTTGGTATTGTTCATCAAGTCATAGATATCGGCAAATGTAACATCCTTGCCACCTAAATTAGCGATATAACCCTTTCTCCAATTGGCATCAGGGTATGTGTAATCGCTCTTATTACAGGAAGCAAGGACACTGACTGCTGTGAGAATCGTCATCACAGTAGTAAGGGATTTAAAACCTTTTTTCATGTGTGCCCTCCTAGTTGAATAGCTTACGCATAGTTTTAATCTTATTTAATATAGTTGGTTGACATGTATATTTCAAGAAAAAACGAAATTTTAGCATAGAAAACGGACAAATAATCCGCTTTCGTGTTAAAATAATCCGGTATGAAGAAAATTATTGCTATTACAAATCAAAAAGGCGGAGTTGGAAAAACAACAACAAGCTACAATTTAGCCAGTGCTCTTTCAAAATATAACAAACGTATTCTTTTGATTGATTTGGATCCTCAAGGGAATTGTTCTTTGGCTTTGGGTATGGACCCAACAAGTTTTAGGGAAACTACAGCCGATTTTTTAATGAAAAAATGTAGTCTAAAACAGGTTATACATGAAAGCGGATATGATAATATCTCCATCATTCCCGCGAATATGACTTTAGCTATGGTCGAAAGCACTTTACAAGGGAATGGAAAAGCTTCTATTTCTTTACTGAAGGAATTGTTGGAAGATAAACAAAGTGATTTATATGATTTCATAATTATAGATTGTCCTCCTTCTTTGGGATTCTTATCCCTTAATGGCTTAACAGCAGCAAATTACATTATCGTTCCTGTTCAATGTGAATATTTCGCTTTAGATGCATTGGCGCAGCTTTTGTCTTCCGTTTATCAAATCCAGAGCGGATCCAACCCTGATTTGGAAATCATGGGAATTCTTTTGACGATGTCTGACAACCGTACCAAACTTTGCGTGGATATTGCCCAGCAAGTAAGAAGCCAGTTCAAGGAAAAAGTATTCGAAACAGAAATTCCCAGGAATGTTTCTATTCCTGAAGCAATTGCAAAAGGAATGCCTGTAAATCGTTACAAGCCCACAAGTACAGGAGCTTTGACTTATGCAAGTTTGGCAAGAGAGGTGATGGAATTTGTCGATAGCAAAGAAAAAAAGCACTAATCAGGATCTTGTTTCCTTGATTTCACGTTATAAAAACAAATCTGTCGTAAGTGAAATCGAAAAAAACCTATCCACCGTAAAAAAAAGCGACTACGGTTTAAAGTCGCTCTATCTTTCCTGTTTCTATGACAAAGAATTTTATTGTTTAGATTCTTTCCCCGCTCTTGAAGAAAGCATCAAGAGAGACGGCTTCCTTCTTCCGTTAGTTATCAGTCCAGGTGAAGAAAAAGGCACGTTCGAAATCATCAATGGTGCCAAACGTTTTTTATTTGCAGAGAAACTAGCTATGAAAACAGTTCCCTGTGTTCTTACGGAAATCGACTCAGATCGCAAAATAGCCTATATCATAGAAAACATTGTTGAAGAAGGCGGATGTCCGCTAATCAAAACCCATTGCTTTACACAATTGACAAAACTAGGATACTCCCCCTCTACTATTTCAAAAATTTCAGGTCTTTCTCTTAGCCAAGTCAAAAACCTAATTCGACTTAACAATCTTTCCGATAATCTCAAAAAATCTCTAATTGAGGAAAAAATCCACTATGGCGAAGCTCGCGCTTTACTGAATCTTCCGACAAGCACCCAAAACGCACTTCTTGAAGAGATTCTCGAAGAAGGCCTGTCAGTACGGGAAATCGAGGCAAGAAAAAGATCTTTTCTCGGAAAGCAGAAAAAAAGGACCATCTCACTAAAAGGAAGAATGGTCCAAATTCGATTCGAAAACGAAGAGGAAGCCAGAACCTACTATCTAAAGTTCAAAAAGGAATTAGAGAACTGACTTCTTGAACTCTTCATAGGCGAGCCGTTCTTTCAGCGAAGCTTCGCAGCCACAATAATTCTGCCTATAAAGTTGATACTGTTTGCAAATCTTGATTCCTTTGAGCTGTCCATCTTCTTTCTTAAAATCGGAAAACAAATATTTTGTTTCTGGATATTTGAGTTGAAGCTTTTGGGCTATCTCATTAAGCTCCCTTGACGGCTTCTTACAGGAAACGGTCATTACCGTAGTAAAATATTCGAAATGATGTTGATACGCATATTCATAGCTAATTCCCATACGATAAGCATGACATCTTAGACATGTCGGACCACCTTCTTTATCCTTGAATCTATTTTTAAACAAATTTCGATATTTTTCGAAATCATCTTGATTGACAACAAGTCCGATTTTCACGTTTTTATCTTTCGAATAACGATCAATAAAGCTTTTCAATGTTTCCAACCTTTTATAATATTCTTCTACCGGAAAAATATTGGGATTAAAGTATCCTACGGTAACATCAAACGTATTTATCAAGATGCTCAATGGGTAAGTAAGACATGGACCGCAGCACGCATGGAGAAACAGGGTTGGCTTTCTTTTTTCTTTTTCAAGCTCTGAAATGGTTTCTTTGAATTGCTTATTATAATCAACAAAGTTTTCCATGTTCAGTCTTTCTTGATAAACATTGCGTCACCGAAAGAAAAGAAACGATACTTATTCTCAACTGCATGTTTATAGGCATTTAAAACATTATCTCTTGTAGAAAAGGCGGATACCAACATGACCAACGTCGACTTCGGCAAATGGAAATTCGTAATCAGACAATCAATGGCTTTATACTGAAATCCTGGATAAATAAAAAGTTTAGTATCCCCAGAACATTCCTGGAATTTTCCATATTTCTGCATGACAGATTCCAGAGTCCTTGTGGATGTCGTTCCAATTGCAATGATTCTTCTTTTCTCCGCTTTTGCTTGATTCAAAGCATCGGCCGTTTCTTTGCTCATATGATAGTATTCCGAATGCATTACGTGTTCCTTGATATTGTCAGTCTTTACCGGTCTGAAAGTTCCCAGTCCAACATGTAAAGTGACATCCAGAACAGTCACCCCCTTCTTTTTCAATCTCTCAAAGAGATCTTGGGTGAAGTGGAATCCAGCTGTCGGAGCAGCTGCGCTCCCTTCAACTTTGGCATAGACAGTCTGATAGCGTGAATTGTCTCCCAATTGTTTTTTAATATATGGAGGAAGTGGCATTTTACCCAAGGAATCAAGAACCTCAAGAAAAATACCCTGGTAATCGAACTTGAAGATTCGAATCCCCTCATCCTTGACTTCAAGACATGTGGCTACAAGCTCGTCATTATGGCCGAAATAGACTTTGGTTCCAACTTTGACAACATGAGCATTGCCAACAAGACATTCCCATACATCTTTTTGATCCTTCTTTTCATGAAGAAGGAGAAGCTCGACATGGGCATGCGTCTCTTTCTTTTCCCCAAGAAGTCTTGCTGGGATGACTTTAGTATTGTTCCGTACAAGAACATCTCCGGGTTTAAGATATTTTTCGATTTCATAGAAATATGGTTCGTCTGTTAATGCTCCAGTTTCCCTATCCATGACCAAAAGACGGGAATGATCCCTCTTTTCAGCCGGTGATTGGGCAATCAGTTCCTCTGGTAAATCATAATCATAGGAACTTAAGGAATAAATATCATAATCAAAACCTGGTGTATTCATCTTTTAGCAACCTCTGACATTTCCGAATTCTTCAAGTCTTCCCGCAGCATATTCCAAGAAACGATCGTTCTTGATTGCTTCGCGAGCTTCTTCCATGCTCTGAATCAGGAATCGGATATTATGCATCGAACATAATCTAGCTCCCAACCCTTCTTGACATTTCATAAGATGGTGGATATATGCTTTGGTGTAATTCCGGCAGGCATAACAGTCACATTCTTCATCCAACGGAGAAAAATCGTCCGCATACTTGCCTTTGAGGATATTAATTCTTCCGTGATGGGTCATAATGGAACCATGCCTTGCCAACCTTGTCGGAAGAACACAGTCAAACATATCGACTCCTTTACGGATTCCATCGAACAACATATCTAGAGAACCGATTCCCATCAAATAACGAGGTTTGTCAAATGGAAGGTAGGGAATGGTAAGACCGACTTCATGGTATTCCGTCAATCTCGGTTCACCGATGGCAGTTCCTCCGATGGAATAACCATCAAATGGAAGGGAAGTCAGTGTTTCAGCACAGTATTGTCTGAGATCGGCATAATCACCGCCTTGACATATGCCGAAAAGAGCTTGGTCGGTCCGTTTATGGGCACTAAGACACCTTTTTGCCCAACGTATGGTTCGCTCTATGGAATCGGCCATGTACTCTTTGGTACAAGGATAGGGGGCGCATTCATCAAAAGCCATGATGATATCTGCTCCGATTTTTTCTTCGATTTCCATGACACTTTCCGGTGAAAAGAAGTGCTTGTTTCCGGTAAGCGGATCCTTAAAAGAAACTCCATCTTCGGTAATTTTGTCACGTAACTTGGTAAGCGAAAAAACTTGGTATCCGCCGCTATCCGTAAGCATAGGGCCATCATAGTTCATGAATTTCTGGACACCACCGGCTTTTTGGACGATATCCTCCCCAGGTCTTAAGGCCAAATGATAGGTGTTTGCCAAAACGACACCGCTTCCCATTTGTTTCAGTTCTTCCGGGGAAAGCATCTTGACAGTGGCTTGGGTACCGACTGGCATGAACATCGGAAGCTCGACAACCCCATGAGGAGTATGCAAAAGTCCATAACGGGCATTGCAATGTTTGTCGACATGTAAAATTTCAATATAAAAATCTCTGGACATAGCGCCTTATTATACACGCTTTTGTCCAGAGATTGTATCTTAATTATAAAGATTGCTCGAAAAATGGTCTTTTCGAAACCTCTTTGAAGATAGGGGCAGTGATGTCAAAAATAAGGTTTTCGATTTCGTCTACGCTTTGAACTTCTTCATGATGTTGGAAAAGATAAAAGATAATGCCAGTGGAGGCTCCGGCCAAATAGGAGCCTACCAAACCTGCAGAAACCCCGTTAATCTGGTCTTTATAATATTCGACAAGAATTTCCACGCATTCTTCATTGAACACCTGAAGGGCCATATAAACTTGAGACGCGTTATTCCTACTGAGAATAGAAACAATATGGTTGTCTTCCGTACTGCAGATAGTAGAAAGAACAGTATGAATCAAGGAACGATAGGCATCACGGAAGGAAAAATTGAATTGTTTCAGCCGACTCAGAAAGATGGATTTGATTTGTTCTTCCGTTAAACGGAAATAATAATTCATCACATCATCAATCGTATTGAAATTGTTATAAAAGGTGGCTCTTGAAACGCCGGCTTTAAGACAAAGATCGGATATCTTGATATCATCATAATTCCTTTCTTCCAGAAGCTGAATTAAAGCGTCGGAAAGTTTTTTCTTCGTCTTGATGATACGCATATCAGTTTTGTTCTTTGTCATTTTTTAATCCTCAGTATAAGAAAATCAAATAGAAACTGGTTTCATTATACATTCGGTAAATGAAAAAAGGAAGAAAGATTCAGAAAAAACATCAAGATAATAAGGCGAAACAGAATTCAAGTCCTATTTTGCTTCTCTTTTTCCTAGTGGACCGATAATGGAAAGAATCTTTTCTTTAGCCAAAGAGGGGTTTGCCTTTCCTTTGCTTAACTTCATGACCTGTCCGACTAGATAGCCGATGGCATGGTCTTTTCCATGTTTCCAGTCTTCTACGACTTGTGGATTGCTGGAGAGGACTTGATCGACGATGGAAGCAATGATCCCTTCATCGGAAATCTGTTCCATTCCTCTCTCTTTGACGACTTTCTTTGGATCTTTTCCGTCGGTAAGCATGACAAGCAGAACTTCTTTTGCCTGCTTCGAATTGAGTTTTCCAGAATCAATCATGTTGATCAAACTGACAAACTGTTCTTTGGTGAATTTTATATCGGAAATCTTCGTGGAATTCTTGTTCAGATAACCCAAAGTATCAACCATAAGATAATTCCAAAGAGTTTTCGGGTTCTTCGCTCCCAAGGTGAGGCAGTCTTCAAAGTAGGCAACGAAAGCTTGGTCTTTGAGAAGCTCCCCGATTTCATAATCGTCCAATCCGGCAGCCTTCAATTCGATTCGATATTGATTCGGAAGTTTATTCATTGAATGGATTGAATCATAAATGAATCCTTCATCCAGATCAATCGGAATAATATTCGGTTCGCGGAAATATTTGTAATCAACGGCATTCGTCTTTTTTCTCATCAAAACTGTCTGTTTTTTTGCTTCGTCGTATCTTCTGGTTTCTTGTTCCACCTGTTGTCCGGATTCGATGATTTCCGTCTGACGTTTGACTTCATAATCAACGGCAGATTTGATATTCATGATGGTGTTAAGATTCTTGCATTCTGTCTTAGTTCCAAGCTTACCGCTTCCCTTTTCAGAAAGAGAGATGTTGATGTCACAGCGCATTGAACCATCTTCCATTTTTCCATCACTGACTCCAAGATATGTGACAATTTCCCGAATGGCTTCAACGTATTTCATGGCTTCCTCACCAGAATGCATATCCGGTTCAGAGACGATTTCCAAAAGAGGGATTCCGGCTCTATTGTAATTGATGAATGTCATATCGCCGGTGTGGATTTCCTTGGCGGTATCTTCCTCAAGATGCGCGTTGTTGACTCTGACTTTGACATTCCGCCCATCGCTAAGGTTCAATTCCACATATCCGTCCGTACCAATCGGATTGAACTGCTGGGTAATCTGATATCCTTTCGTAAGATCTGGATAGAAGTAGTTCTTTCTATCAAATTCAATGGTCTTGGCCAGTTTCATATTCAAGGCAGTGATTACCTTGATACCATAACTTACCGCTTCCTTATTGACAACAGGCATCGTTCCTGGAAAAGCCATATCCAAAGGCATGACTTGGGAGTTAGGATCAAGTCCGAAAGTGTTTGGTGCTTTGGAAAACATCTTGGATTTGGTCTTCAGCTGGACATGGATTTCAACACCGATAGTAGGAATGAGTTCCATATTACTTTTCCTCCTTTGCCACAAGATCATGCAGTCCTGTGATCGTTTCAATCTCCTGAGCCAATCCAAACACGTATCCGTCTTCAAAAACGCGGCCTGTGACATTGATACCGATTGGCAAGCCGTTCTCTTTCATCATCGGAAGAGTAATGGAGGGATTTCCACCGAAATTTCCTAAAGTCAGGATATTATCCAAGAAGTCTGGCTTGGTGGACCAAGCTGTGGAGAGGTCTTTTATCTTCTTCGGAACCGAATAGCTTGCCGGAACGACAAGATAATCGACGCTGTCAAAGAATTTGTTCAGCTCATTTACAATCAGTCTTCTGGCCTTTTGGGCACGGTTGAACATTTCCGGCTGGTTTTCGGCAAGAAGAGAGAAACTTCCAATGACAAATCGTCTCTTGATCAAGTCAGAAAATCCTCTGGTTCGGCATTCTTTCATATATTCCTGCCAGGTCTTCGGCTTTCCCTGAGCTGCCGGACCGAATTTGATTCCGTCGAGATTGGCATCATTTGAAGTGGCTTCGGCGCAGCTGATTAGCATATAAGTTGGATAAAGGGCATCAAGAAGTTCAATCGGATAATCATAGCAAATGACTTCAAATCCTTTTTCGGACAATTTATCCAAAATTGTCTGATAGTTCTTCTTGATTTCTTTATCGGTAATTGCATCCATGACGCCTTTGAAATAGCCGACTTTTTTCAGCGTACGATGATTGAGAACATAATCCTGATACTTTTCCTTTTTCCGGAAAGAACTTGACATATCGTTCTCATCATGTCCGCAAAGTGCAGTCAAAACATAGCTGGCATCCTTGACGTTTCTTGTAAAATATCCGACTGCGTCCATAGAAGGAGCAAAAGGGAAAAGTCCGTACCTTGAGATTCTACCCCAAGTGGCTTTGAAGCCGACAAGTCCGGCATGACTTGCCGGTTTTCTGACAGAGTCTCCGGTATCACTGCCTAAGGCAAAAGGAGCAATGCCTTGAGCAAGACTTGCTGCACTTCCGCAAGAGGAACCGCCGACAATTCTTTCATGGTCATAAGGGTTTGTCGTATTTCCTTTATGTCCTGTCGTTCCGGTTCCACCCATGGCCAATTCATCCATGGTAGTTTTTGCGACCATGATCATTCCGGCATTTTTGAGTTTTTTGATAACCGTCGCATCAAAAAGAGGAACGTATCCATTCAGAATATCCGAGGATGCCGTTGTTTCGATTCCTTTGGTAGAATAGTTGTCCTTGGCAAAATAAGGAATGCCTTTAAGGTATTCTTCCTCTTTGACTTCAGTGATCTTCTTTGCCTGTTTTCTTGCTTCTTCAAAGGCGGTTGCTTCAAAGGAATTACAAGTATCTTTTTTGACTTCTTCAATACATTCTTCAACGAGATCCAGAGCTGTCACTTCTTTTGCGACAAGAGCCTTATGGATTTCGGAAATCGGTTTATTCATCCACTTCATTTTGGTTACCTACGACTTTCGGCAGTTTGACCTGCGTTCCGTATTTTGTATTCGAATTCTTCAGTGCATCTTTGACAGCAAGTGGTTTGCTTGGCTTATCTTCACGCATGAATTTCTGATGTTCCCGATAAGGGAAGGTCATCGGTTGGGCTTCATCGACACCCTTGATGGATTTAAGGAAATCAATTTGTTTCAATACAGTATTGAATTCAGAATAGATGAGATCGGCCTGACCCGGATTAAGTTCGAACATCAGGTTTTCGGCACAGACGTTGATGACGTCTTTCGTTATTTTTATCATATTGGCCTCCAAACAAAAAATCAAATGAAATTATATCACATGGGAATGGTTCGACGGGAATTTTGTTGCATTATTGTTCTGCTTCTGCCTCTTGTAACAAAGGGAGGATTTCCTCTTCGGAAAAGACTCTTACATTCAGCTTCCTGGCTTTATCCAGTTTTGAGCCTGCTTCATCTCCTGCAAGGACAAAATCCGTGGCTTTGCTGACTGAAGAAGAAGATTTTCCGCCAAGCGCTTCAATTCTCTTGGTCATGACGTCTCTGCTGACGGAAAGGGTTCCCGTCAGAACAAATTTCTTGCCCTTGAAAAAATTATCCTTGGCCTCGACAAGCGGATGGAGAATCGTAAAATTGATTCCATATTGGCGTAGCTTTTCTATCACTTCTAAATTATGTTCATCCTTGAAAAAGGAAACAATGGCATCAGCGGTAATGTCTCCGACATCCTGAAGAGAGGAAAGTTCTTCGAATGAGCTTTCCTTTAAGCGATCCAAATTTTGAAAATGATTAGCAAGTACGATAGCGGTCTTTTTTCCGACAAGAGGTATCTGAAGAGCCGAAATCAGCATATATAAGTCATTGTTTTTGCTGTTCTCGATGGCCTTGAAAAGTGAATCGCACGTCTTTTTCCCGATTCCGTCGAGCATCATCAGTTCTTCCTCATGATCCTTGAGGGTATAGAACTCAAAGACTTCACGAACAATTTTTTCATTGAAGAGCATTTCGATGATTTTGTCTCCAAGTCCATCGATATCCATGCCTTGTTTGCTTGCAAAAAAGATGAGGGAGTTAATTTTTCTAGAAGGGCAATGTTCGTTTGTGCAATAGGTTTGTCCTTGGATTTTGGTCAAAGGCTCATGGCAATAGGGACAACTGTCAGGGAAGATATAGGGGACGCTATTCGGATTTCTACGTTCTAATACGACTTTCTCGACTTCCGGAATGACGTCGCCAGCTTTATGAAGGGAGACATAATCTCCGATACGGATATCTTTGGCTTTGATAAAATCTTCATTATTCAAAGTAGCTCTGGAAATCAACGATCCAGCGACTCTGACCGGACTCAAGACAGCCGTAGGAACCACTCTACCTGTTCTTCCGACCGTGATTTCGATGTCTTGAAGCTGGGTAATCTGTTCTTCTGGAGGGAACTTATAGGCGATTTCCCATTTTGGAGTCTTCATGGTATATCCGATCTGTTCATACAGCCTCATATCATTGACTTTAATGACCAGACCATCGATATCATAGGGAAGCTCCGGCCGCTTTTGAGTATATTCGTGCATATACTCGATAACTTCCTTAATTCCATGTACCAATCTTCTTTCGGGGTTGGTAACAAATCCCAAGGAAGCAATATAATCAAGAGCATCGCTATGTTTATAGAATCCTAAAGATAAAGCATCCGGTACATAATACCAAAAAGCGGAAAGTTTTCTTTTTGCAGTGACAGAAGAATCCAATTGTTTTAGGGAGCCTGAAGCAGCATTTCTACAATTTGCGAAAAGAGGCAATCCTTCTTTTTGTCTTTCTTCATTGCAGGCTTTAAGGGAAGCTTTGGGCATATAGACTTCGCCGCGCACTTCAAGTTCTCTTTTTTCTTTGATATGGGTAGGGATGGACGGAATGGTAAGTACATTCTGGGAAACATCTTCACCAACAGATCCGTCTCCTCTTGTCGAAGCAATATCAAAGTCGCCGTTTTCATAAAGAATCGAGCAGGCCAAACCGTCGATTTTGACTTCGCACATATATTCGATTTCTTTGAGTCCAGTGATTTTCCGGATGGTTTCATCGAACTCGCAGATTTCTTCCTCGTTGAAGACATCAGCAATAGAAAGCATATATTTCTTATGATGGACTTGTGTAAAACCTTTGATGACACCTCCTCCGACGTGATTCGTTGGAGAAAGCCTGTCCTTAAGATCCGGGCGTTTCTTTTCCAGCATCTGAAGTTCTTCCATGAGGGAATCGAATTCACTATCAGATACCAAAGAAACATTGTTTACATAATATTCATAGTTGTATTTGTTAAGAAGATTGGTAAGTTCCTTGACGCGTTCTTTTTCTTTGTCTACTGGTTCCATTATTCCTCATCCTCCTTGATTTTGCGATAGGCCTTGAATCCGATCATCAGTGTCTTCACTCCAAACTGTTCATCGAATCGAACTTTGATTTTCTGACCATCCACACTCTCGACGACTCCTTTTCCAAATGTAATATGGATAACCTTGTCACCCACTTCATAATGTTCCGATGAAGAAGGCTTGTTTGCTGAAGAGGAAGAAAATTGTTGTATTTGCCCTAATCCTGCTCCTTTGAATGTCGATCCATTGCCGGCAGTAGGTCTATGACTTCCAATTGCAGAATAGTAGTTGTTAACTGGAGCAGATTCGTCTTTCTTTTTATTGTGTATTCCAAGTTCCTCAATAAACATAGATGGCATGTATTCACTTCCCGTTCTGAAGTTGTGTCCACAGAAAGAAGAGACAAGCAAACGTTTTTGGGCACGAGTACATGCAACATAAAACAGTCTTCTTTCTTCTTCAATAGATGCTTTGCTATCACCCATCATGGCGTGATAGGATGGGAAGATAGCCTGATTCATTCCCGTTACGAAAACAACGGGGAATTCCAGGCCTTTGGATACATGTCCGGTCATAAGAGAAATCTGTCTTCCATCCTGCATTGTATCTTGATCTGACTGAAGGGCAACAGAAATAAGGAAGTCTTCCAACGTAGAATCTTTGGCATTCCCTTGCTCATCGAGAATCGGAGAATCCAAAGCTTCGGTCAAGGAACGGATGAATTCATTGACGTTATCGACTTTGGAGGTTGACGAGGATGCCGTGAAAGTGAGTTTTTCCTGACTCTTTTTGTCTTCTTCGGCAACATAATCAGAAAATCCCGTGTTGATAAAATAAGACTTGATGGCAGAAAGGAGAGTGGCATTGTCACAATCAGAGCGATACACATCTTCCATGGTCTGATAGGCAAAATAAAATCTTTGAAGAGCCATTTTGCTCCTTGCCGTCAGGTGTAACTCATCGGCATGGGATTTGAAGACATCGAAAAGTTTTGTCTCTTCCCCTATTTCTTGTCTCAACAGCCTAGCTTTTTCGATTGTTTTGTCACCGATTCCTTTCGTCGGAGCATTCAGGATACGTAAGAAGGAGATGTCATCGGGATTAATAATAGCTCTTAGGTAAGAAAGAGCATCTTTGATTTCCGCTCTTTCGTAGAATTTCAATCCACCATAAATCTGATATGGGATTTTGAAAGCAGCTAATTGTTTTTCCAAAGCATTGGAAAGATAGTTTGCTCGATAAATAATCGCGATATCTTTCAGATTGCATTCGTTTTTGAGAATCATGTTGTGGATTTTTGAAGCAATAGCATAGGCTTCATTGTCTCCGCTTGCATAGTTCGTATAGATAACGTCTTCCCCTTTTTCACCGCTAGCAGCATGAAGATCTTTTGCCATTCTGTCTGTATTGTGGCGGATAAGGTTATTTGCCACATCAAGAATCTGTTGTGTGGATCGGTAATTGTCGTCCAAAACAACAGTTTCGAGATTATGGAAATCCCGCTGAAGTCTATCCTTGATGATATCGTTCTTGGCGCCTCGCCAAGTATAGATGGTTTGATCTGGATCCCCGACGACGGTAAGTTTTGTCGGATTCAAACTGTCTTTCCTCATGAAAAGCTTCACAAGATTGTATTGAACGGTGTTGGTATCCTGGAATTCATCCACAAGGAAAATATCATATTTGTTCTGCCAGGCCAAACGCACATCCGGAAAATTCTTCATGATGAACATAGTGTCCATGAGAAGGTCGTCGAAATCGAGAAGGTTTTGAAGTCTCAGGTTCTTCTGATATTCCTTATACACAAAAATAAGTTCTTCATAGGTATAAATATTCCCTGCAGAGACTGCTTTCTCAGGCACTTGTTCCGGATAAATGCCATCGCTTTTCAAACTGGATACCTTTGAGACGATGCTCTGAACAAATTCTTTGCTGGAACCTTTAACCATATTTTTGAAGATAAGTTTATAGATAGAATTCTGATCCTGCGTATCAACGATGTTGAACTGGTTATTGAATCCCTGAATATGGAAAATTTCCTTTTTGAGGAAACGGTAGCAGAATCCATGGAAGGTAGAAATCAAAGGCATGGCAGAAAATGTTCTGTCGCTTTCGTTCTGTAGAATATTCGTGACTCGGTCCAGCATTTCCTTTGCTGCCTTGTTGGTAAAAGTGATAGCTACCATTCTCTGAGGAAGCATGCCCTGGTCAAGAAGATAGGCGATCCTATAGGATAAGGTTCTTGTTTTCCCTGTTCCAGCTCCAGCTATGATTCTAAGATAATCACTTTGGGAGGAGGCTGCCTGATACTGCTTACTGTTTAGCTTGTTTTTGATGTCCATTTTTCTATATTTCTTTCTTTAAGATTATACCAAAATAGTGATGATACAAAAAGGAAAACAACGGCTTATGCATTAGCAGAAATCCAATCTTAGAGTTGTGCCAGTTTCTTTTTCTTAACATAGTGTAGACAAATGCCATGGCTTATGGCAGTAAGAAGCCAGCTGATCGGATAAGCGGCATAAAGATACTGCATTTGGTGAAGTTCCGGAAGCATGAAGAAAGTATAGACATAGACAATTCTCACGATACAGATTCCTACCAATGAGACAAAAGCAGGTAAATTAGACTCGCCCAATCCTCTTTCTAAACATGCTAAGCAATCTACCAATGCCATTAGAACATGTGTTCCCAAGTTGATGAACATGCAAAGCTGGGCAATTTCCATTGCCTTGTTGTAATACTCCATATCTGCTCCAGGATGGATAATGAGGCCAAGCAGTGGTTTTCTTAAAAGAATTTCAATTGCAGAAAGAACAATATCGGAAAGAACGCAATAGATAATGCACCACTTCATAGACTTGAGAACGCCTTCTTTGTTTTTGGCACCGATATTTCCGGCAACAAAAGCCACGCCAGCCTGAGCAAAGGCATCTGCGCCAGTATAGACAAAGGAAATAAGTCTTTGGGCACTTGAATCCCCAGTCACAGTGCTATCTCCAAAAGAGTTGATATGGGATTGTATCAGAACGTTTGCGACGTCAAACATCATCGACTGGATTCCTGCCGGAATTCCGATGCGAAGAATATTTAAGGTTTCCGATTTGTAGAAGTGAAGATTTTTGAATTGAAAACATGCAAATTCTTTTCCGCGTATCAAGGTGACATAGCATAGAATAGAGCTGACTACTTCAGAAGATACTGTCGCTATGGCGAGTCCTGTAACGCCGAGATTGAAGGGTGGAAGAACCAGAATGATATTCATTATGACATTGATGACTCCACCGATTGTAAGATATAAAAAAGGTTTGAAGGAGTTTCCCATGCCTCTAAGAGAGGCGGCTGAGAAATTATAAAGGAGGAGAAAGGGAACACCGATGAAGTAGACAGTCATGTAGTCTGTCGACATATCAATCATGTTCAAACTTGTTCCCATAGCTTCCAAAAAGAAGCGAGAGCAGGTTGCCCCAATCAAAGCGAGAACAAGACCGGAAACCAATGCTATCAGGGTCGCACAGCCGATGGTACGTTCAGCCTTTACTTTATCTTTAGCACCGAAGGCGTTTGAAACAACAACATTGACACCGACAGACAATCCGATAAAAAGATCGACAATCAAGGAACAAATGGCACCTGTAGCACCAATTGCGCCAACAGCAAGATCGGATACGAAGAATCCGCAGATGATATAATCAGCCAAATTAAAAGAAAGCTGCAACCAACTAGATAACATCAAAGGAAGAGCAAACAGAATCATGTTCTTCATGACGTTATTTCCTGCCAAATCTACTTTTGTCACCGGTTTTCTCATCTTTATAACCTCATTTTTCAGACTTTATTTTAGTTATCCTTTTTTCATTTTCATCATCAAAGTGCATACATGTGTTATTTAAGAGTCTCCAGATTCCTTTATCTACCCGTTTTACGGAATCTGTAAAGTGTCCGCCTTCGTTGAGGTCAAAATAAATTTCGTGATTTCTTTCTTCCAGAATCTTTTTGACCGTCATCATTTGCTGATAAGCTTTGGCTAAATAGGGATTCTTGGTTTTGCTTTCTTTTTCTCCTATGGAAAAATAGCCTCGGCAAAAGAAGAAGTCGTGTTTTTTAACATAATCCGTGAAATCCGGATACCAAAACGACGCTGACGCACAGCATATTTCGGAAAATATATCGGTCTTGCTTGTCGCATAGAGCGAAAACAGTCCACCAAGAGAATATCCGGCCAGAATCCTTCTTTCTACCGGATATCCAGAATCAGATTCGGCTTTGTGCACAATCCGCAAAAGAAGGTTCAGATATTCATCCGCTTTACCACTGAAATCCCGGCCTCCTTTGAAAACAGCATGATGGGGATAAGGCGTGAAGTCACTTTCGTAGTCGTTGTTTTCGATGTAAACAAAAACAACATTCGATGTTTTAAATGGATAGACATGTTTTTCCTGATGAGTATACACATAAATGCATTTTTGATGGGTTTCAGGATAATAGATGGTAACTTTGCGATTGGATAATTCGAATTTGATTTCCATATGCTCAAATTATATTCCATTTTGATATAATGAGGGTATGAAATATATAGTTCATCCATTTAAAGAGCATAAATCCATTAAGTTATCTGCTATTCTTTTTTCTCTTGCCGGAATTTTGTGCTTGATTGGCTCCGTGTTCACTTTACTGGCAAAAGAATTCTCGAATTCAAAAAGTGCACAGATCATCATTGGAATTGTTCTTATTCTTTTTGGGATTTTCTTTCTACTGGATACGATTCATACCATATTGAAAAAAACCATAATCGACGATAACGGGATACAAGAATTTGGTATTTTCGGAAAGAAATCTATCAAATTTAATAAAGATTGCTATGTCTATGTCGAAGAAACAACTACAAGTATAACCCGTATGTTGACTTTGGAAATCAAGAAAGGAGACAATTCGATTTCCTATTCTTACAAAGTCGATGACTACACCTTAGATGATTGCTCTTTCTTTTTCGAAACGATTCTTGTTCCTTTTAAAGAAAAAGGGTGTCATATTGAATATTCTCCCCTTTTAAAGAAAATGAACAATGTTTTCGAAAAAAGGAATCGTTCCTCATCCAAGGAAGCGATGTTTGAAGACTTCAGGCCTGACAGCAAAGACGATGTCATCAAAAAGAGAAAGAAGAAATTCAATTCCATGGTCATTGTTTTCATCGTATTAGAGGCGATGGCTATCTTCCTTTTGGTGCTTTCCGTTCTTAGACCGGTTCTTGACAAGGAAAAAGGAGAGACATTCACTACAAACGATATCATTTTCATTGTATTGTACTCTCTTCTAGCTCTTTTCATCCTTATTTATATGTCCATCCAGATTCATCGGCTGAACCACAAAAAGGATGATGATTTCAAATAATCAGCGGAAGCGGTAGACCAAATAAGCGATGGCAAATAGAAGCAGGGCTAAAACAAAGAAGAAAGCGACGATCTTCTTGGACAATGCCCTGCTTTTGCTTTGGTTTATTTTCTTTTCTTCTGGTTGTTGTTGTGTCTGTTTCATAATTCTATTATAGCTAAGGGAAGCGTTTTCTACAAAAGTTTGTTGAATGATCATGCATTAGTTCGTATACTAATTATCGCTCAAAAAAGGTGACTCATGGATTTTGAAACATTTAACAAACTTCCCTTAGGACAGATGCTCCGGGAAACAAAGCAAAAAGAAGGGGTGTTCATCGACAACTATCTACAGAACCATCTAAAAGTCAAGATTCACAGGTGCGAAGGTCTTACGCTTTCCTACATAGACAAGCACAAAGACAAACCGATACGGAGTCTTGATATTGCAAACGAATTCCATCTCTCCAAAGCCACAATTTCCCAAACGCTTCATCAGCTTGTTGACAAAAATCTTGTCGAATTTGCAGATGCAAAAGACAAAAGAAGCAAGGAAATAAGGCTTACGGAACATGGAAAAAACGCTTTGGATGACTTCGATTGCTGCTTTATGAAAATCACGAGACTTCTGGAAAGGGATTTTACTGAAGACGAGAAAAATGAATTCGCCGTTCTACTTTATCGATTTTCGGCGAATATCGATAAACTTATACAAGAAGGAGAAAACAGATGAAAGAAAAATGGTCGAATCGGAAAAACACCTTAAGTGAACTTGCAAAACATATCGAGGGTTATAAAAAGGACATCGCATTGACATGGGTTTTTGTCTTTTTGGAAGTCGGTCTTGAAATTGCCATCGCCGCTTTGATTTCGTTTTTGCTGGAATGCATCCAGGGGGTGAACAACAATGGCAATCCGGACTTCCCTGGTATTATTCTTTGGTCTAGCGTAATCATCATAATGGCTGTCGTTGCTGCCGTGATGGGTATTCTAGCCGGTTATTGGGCTTCGAGTGCTGCCTGCGGTTTCGGAAAAAATCTGCGTGATGCTATGTTCTCGAAGATCCAGGACTATTCCTTCAAGAACATCGACAAATTTTCTCCTGCTTCCATTGTGACAAGAACCACAACCGACGTCACAAATGTACAGTTCTCTTTCATGATGATCATTCGAACTGTCATCCGCGCTCCGTTCATGATGGTTTTTGCCTTGATCATGTGTTTCGTCTTTGCACCGAAACTTGCCTGGATTTTCCTTATCATCATCCCATTCCTTCTTTTTGTCCTTCTTTTCATCGCTTCGAAAGCCCATCCGATTTTCGTCAAGATCTTCGATACTTATGATGGACTCAATGAATCCGTGGAAGAGGATGTCGATGGAATCCGTGTCGTGAAATCTTTTGGTAGAAAGGATTTCCATGTGAAACAATTCACTCAGGTTTCAAACGACATCTACAAGAACTATATTCATGCTGAATTCCTTCTTTCTTTCAACAATCCGATGATGAACACTGCCATTTTCGCTTCCATGCTCCTTCTTTCAGTTTTGGGTTCTTTCCTGATCACAAAGACGAATTCAGCAGAGCTGAATGTCGAAAAGCTATCCTCTCTTTTCACTTATGTCATGATGATTCTTTCTTCTCTTATGATGCTTTCCATGGTTTATGTCATGATTACCATTGCCAGAAATTCTGCTGAACGTATTGTCGAAATTATTGTAGAAAAGCCGGATATTGCTTCGCCAGACAATCCAGTAATGGAAGTTAAAAACGGAGATGTAGATTTCGATGATGTTTCTTTTGCCTATGTCAAAGACAAATATGTCTTGAGGCATATCAATCTTCACTTTAAGCAAGGTCAGACGATTGGAATCATCGGACCTACCGGCAGTTCGAAAACGACTTTGGTTTCTTTGATTGCACGTTTATATGATGCAACCGAAGGTGTTGTGAAAGTCGGTGATGTAAACGTCAAGGACTACGATTTGAAAGTCCTGAGAGATTCCGTAAGTGTCGTGCTTCAGAAGAACGTTCTTTTTACCGGAACTATCCGTGAAAACCTGAAATGGGGTAACGAAAAGGCAACGGACGAAGAAATCTGGAAGGCCTGCGACTTAAGTCAGGCAAGCGAGTTCCTGCATTCCTTCCCTCAGGGTCTTGATACGATGCTTGTGGAAGGTGGAAGCAATGTCAGCGGTGGACAGAAACAGAGACTTTGCATCGCCAGAGCCTTGCTTAAAAATCCCAGAGTTCTGATTCTCGATGATTCTACAAGCGCCTGTGATACTCACACCGACTCTCTCATCCGCGAGGGGCTTAGCAAGACTAGACCGGATGTCACAAAATTCATCATTGCCCAAAGAGTCCTTTCCATACGCGACTGCGATTTGATTCTTGTCATGGACAATGGCGGAAAACTTATCGCTACAGGTAATAATGATTCTCTCATGCAGAACTGCGACGTCTATAAGGAACTGTATGAGTCTCAGTTAGGAGGAGGTGATTTCGATGTCAATGAATAAGAAAATCGATAAGAAGAACAATAAGCCAGCCATGAAGAGACTTATCTCTTTGGTCCTGAAATATTATCCTTTCCACTTCTTTATCGTCATTATCAGTCTTCTCCTTTCTTCTTTTGCCACTGTCGCTTCGTCCTATTTTGTCGGTACGGTCCTGATCGACGGTTTCATCAACCCTTCTCTTTCCCAATCTTTAAAGCCAAGCTTTGACTATATGATGCAGGATATCCGCTACCTCGGTCTTTCCTTCACCGGTGTCATCATTCTCATGGTTTGCATCTTCCTGATCGGTATCATCGCTTCCTTCTTCTATAACTTCGTGATGGCCTTTATCTCTCAGGGAATACAGAAGAAAATCCGTGACCATCTATTCAGCCACATGCAGGATCTTCCTGTGAGTTTCTTCGACAAGCACACGCACGGAGACATCATGTCCGTCTATACCAACGATGTAGACACGCTCCGTGAAATGCTCGCCCGCAGTATTCCGATGATTGTTTCAAGTTTTGTCACGATGGTTGCTTGTCTTGTGATGATGCTGTTTACGGATTTCTATCTCACCCTCGTCGTCCTTTTCTTCGGTGCCATCATGTTTTTGATGACGAAGTTCTTTGCCGGACACAGCGGAAAGTATTTCGTCCAGCAGCAGATCGAACTCGGTAAGACCAACGGATATATCGAAGAGATGATTTCCGGTCAGAAGGTCGTCAAGGTCTTCAATTACGAGGAAAGAAACATCGAGCATTTCAGAAAGCACAACGATGCCTTATATGAACAATCGGTCAAGGCAAACCGTTATGCCAACACCTTGATGCCTGCCGTCAACCAACTCGGAAATCTTCAATATGCCGTTTTGGCCTTGTTCGGTGGAATCTTCGTCATGAATTCCGTTACAGGTTATTCTTTTGCCGATATGCTCTCCGGAGGTCACAATTTCGGTTCCGTCAGCAATAACGGCACCCTTCTCAACCTCGGTATCATCGTCTCGTTCCTTCTTTTCTCGAAATCCTTCGTCAATCCGATTGGACAGATGGCTCAGCAGCTGAACACCATCACGATGGCACTTGCCGGTGCCAGTCGAATCTTCGCCCTCATCGATGAGCCTGCGGAAGTCGACGACGGCTATGTCGAACTGGTCAATGCCAAAGACGACGGTCAGGGAAATCCTGTCGAAAGCAAGGAAAGGACAGGAATGTGGGCTTGGAAACATCCTCACAAGGACGGTACACCGACAACCTATACTTGGCTCAAGGGGAAAATCGATGTCAATCATGTCGATTTCGGATACGTCAAGGATAAAATCGTCCTCCATGATATTACGCTTTATGCAAAGCCGGGACAGAAGATTGCCTTCGTCGGTCCTACCGGTGCAGGTAAGACGACGATTACAAACCTTCTCAACCGCTTCTACGATATTGCCGACGGAAAAATCCGTTATGATGATATCAACATCAACAAAATCAAGAAGGAAGACTTGAGAAGATCCTTAGGCATGGTCTTCCAGGATACCAAGCTCTTTACGGGTACGGTCATGGAAAACATCCGTTATGGAAGACTGGATGCTACGGATGAGGAAGTCATCCAGGCCTCCAAGCTTGCCAATGCGGATACCTTCATCCAGCAGCTTCCGGATGGATACAATACTGTTTTGAAAAACGGCGGTGCCTCCTTAAGTCAGGGACAGAGACAGCTTCTTGCTATCGCCCGTGCAGCTATTGCCAATCCTCCGGTCCTGATTCTTGATGAAGCGACTTCTTCCATCGACTCCAGAACGGAAGCTTTGGTTACCAAGGCCATGGATGCCATCATGGAAGGAAGAACCGTTTTTGTCATCGCCCATCGTCTTTCGACCATCAAGAACAGCGATGTCATCATGGTTCTTGATCATGGTCATATCATCGAAAGAGGCGATCACGATTCGCTTCTGGCCCAGAAAGGCAAGTACTATCAGCTTTACACAGGCAATGCCATCCAGGAATAGTAAGATACCGGAGAAATCCGGTATTTTCTTTTGCCGAAATTTTTGTCTTTCTTTCCGTATGGTTTTTGAGTAAACTATTTTAGTTATGAAACAAACGAAAGAAGACCGTTCCATCGAAAGAATCCATCTTGCTTTGGCTGAACTGATGAAAAAAGAGAGCTTCGACTCCATCCATGTTTCCGACATCATCAAGGAAAGCCATGTCTCCCGTTCTACCTTCTATTCCCATTACAAAAGCAAGGACGACGTTTTGGATAAACTGACAGAGGAGATTTTCCTTCATGTGTTTTCCACTGGTCTTAAACAGGAGGAAAGTCATGATTTCTCTTCGGGAAGCATTTTCGATTATCAGATGCTTCTAAGGCACATCTTCTATCATTTCCGCGAAGAACGTAACCTGATCGGAGCCATCTTCCTTTCCAGCGCAAGCCATCGTTTCATACTCAACCTGGAAAAGGAACTGAGCAGGCTGGTTTCCTGCATGGTCCAGTCCGGAATGCTTTCTTCAAACGGGGTTCCCGAAAATATCTCCGTCTCCCAATATACATCCGGACTTATAGAGCTTCTGAAGTATTACACCGTCGAGGAACGGAAGGAATCTCCGGAAGATATGTGTTCTTATTTCTTTTCCCTGTACCATAAAGGCGGAGGAAAGCCATCATGATCGAATTCAACAATACACCGATTGCTTCGCTGGATGTGGACAACACAAAGCTGAGCGACGAGCTTGCGGCAGACAACATCCACGGGACCGACTATTCTGCCAGCCACAAGAAAAAGGCGGTAACGACGATCACCCTTGTCTCTGCGGCCGCACTTACTACCGGCGGACTTTTCACAAATACGTTCTTCTCCACGAAACCGCAGATTGATTCTTCCTATCGGTTTTATGTCAAGGAAGATTCTGTGGGCTATGACTTTACGATCAGCCAGAACAAGAAATTCGATATCTACTTCAATTTCTATGAGGATACAAGCATTCTTCTCAAATCCATCGACGTCTCCAAGAACCAGGAATACCGAAGCGGAAGCGATGGCTGTCCCTCCTTCGAAGGACTCAAGAAGAACTATCGCCATCGAATCAGGATTTTCTACACCAATCATTCCGATATGACGGCAGATCTATTGGACTTCAGCTTCTTCACCAATGACTACGAAGAGGGGTTTGTGTTCGACAAGTCGGTCGTCGACAACATCAAGAAAGCAAAAATATAGGAGGTTAGCCATGTCAGACAACGAAGAAAAGCCGATTCGGAAGACGAAAGCAGAAAAGGAATTCGAAAACCAGCTCCGGGAACAGTCGGAGAACCTGAAAAAGAAGCAGGAGCAGGCGAGGTTGGACTGGGAGAAAAAATCCAAGAAGTCCAAAACCAAGCTGATCATCGCCCTGTTCTTCCTCCTGTTAGCCATCATAGCCTTCAACATCTATGCCTTCTCTGTTCCTCTTGGCATCAATCCGAACAAGGAATATTTCTATAAGAAGGTCCTGGATGCAAGCGGAGCCCAGGTAGTCACCATCCGGGCGACGAATGCCTATTCCTATCTTTTCCAGGCTTATGGCTTCCAGATTATCATGACCGCTGTCATCGTTCTTCTCGAGCTTCTGGTCAACTACATCATAAAATCCGCGATTCTCGCCTTTACCGGCAAGACAAAGAAGAGTCAAACCATCGGATCTCTCATCCGTTCGCTCATGAAATACATCTTCGTCATCTTCGGATGCGTCATCGTTCTGGCTCTTTGGGGCGTAGATGTTGCCAGCATCATTGCCGGTCTTGGCGTTCTGACTCTGATCCTCGGTCTTGGATGCCAGTCCCTGATCCAGGATATCGTCAGCGGTCTGTTCATCGTCTTCGATGACTACTTCAATGTCGGGGATATCTGCATCATCGACGGTTTCCAGGGCAAGATCACGGAAATCGGTCTGAGAAGCGTGAAGATCAACGACGGAATCGGAAACGAGAAATCCATCACCAACTCTTCCATCAATACCTGCGTGAATCTTTCCAGGGCTCCTTACTGCGTGGCCGTGACGTTCGATGTTTCCTACAACGAGGACCTCGAAAGAGTCGAGGGCATCATCGCCAAGGAACTCCCGAAGATCAGAAAGGCGATGCCGATGATCAACGACGGCCCGAAATACATCGGGGTCGATGGCTTCAGCGATGCCGGAGTCACCCTGAAATTCATCGCCTTCTGCGATGCCGAGAACCGTTTCCAGGTCAAGAGGGATCTCCAGAGAGAGGTCTATCAGATGATCAAGGACAACAATATCCAGTACTGCTTTGCCACCTTCGTCATCAATCCGCCCGATCCTGTCAATCTTCCCAAGGCCAGTGCCGAGGAAAAGAGGCTGAGCAAGCTTGTCAACGACCAGAACCGCGCTCTTCCTGCAAAGGAAAAGGAAAAATCCCTTCTCGAGAGGGTCAGCGACTCCCTCACTCAATCCATCTGAACCAGAGACCGCTTTAAAAGAAGCGGTCTTTTCCATAGAAAAAGACCTGAAGCACCTTTTTTGAAGATGTTCCAGGTCATTTTTTCTTGGGGTGGCTTGAGGGAGCGACTCCGACGACTTTCAGATATTGACGGTAGAAGGTGGAATAGTCATTGAAGTTGAGTTTTTCGCAGACTTCATAGGGTTTGGCACCTTCGGATATGAGAGAATGGGCATAGATGATTTTCTTGGTGCGGATGTATTTCATGATAGGGGTATGCATTTCCTTCTTGAAATAAGAGGAAATATAGGATTCGGAATAGGATAGGTCTTTGCTGATCTTGGAAAGAGAGAGATTCTCGCAGAGATGGTTCTGGATGTATTCGGTGATTTCCGTGACCACGGATGAGCGGTCATAGCTCTGTTCTTTTTCATGGGAGTTCTTCAGAAGGACGAACAGTTCCATGAGTTTGGAGAAGCAGATGATTTCCATGTCTTCGTCATTCACCATCTGATAATAGATATCTAGGGATTTGAAAAGGTTCGTTCCGTCCTGGCTTATGCGGAAAAACGGCGTGGAATGCAAAAAGAAGCTTTTCATGTGCTTGGGGATGAATTTCTCCGGGAACTTCAGAACGTATCTTTCATAGAGAATATCGTGGTTGACCTGGGCAAAGTGGAGTTTGCCAGGCTGTATCAGGACGCAGTCTCCGGGTTTGAGAACTCTTTTTTCCCCTTCGACATTGTAAGTGACCTGTCCGGACACAAAGAAAAGGATCTCCACGAAAGCATGCATGTGCTTGGTGTACTGGTCTTCCGGCGATGTGGCATTGTCGAGTTTGTGGGCGAAATCCAATTCTTTGTATTCGAACTTGAACATGCTTCTATTCTACTAAAACGGCAAAATAAATGCAAACATTTAGCAATAAAATTGCAATTGCTATTGTAATTCCATTCATTTACAATATTCCTGTCCATAGGAGAAAAGATTTTATGAAACTTTCTTTTAGATGGTATGGTCTGACAGATTCCATTCCCCTTACCTACATCAGACAGATACCGAACATGTATTCTGTTGTCACTTCCGTTTATGACAAGAAGCCTGGAGAGGTCTGGGACAAGGAAAGTCTTCTTGCTTTGAAAGAAGCAAGCGAAAAGCACGGACTTAAGATGGAGGTCATTGAATCCATCCCGGTCAGTGAAGACATCAAGATGGCCAGTCCGAAACGCGATGAACACATCGATGCCTTCAGAAAGAACCTTGCCCTCTGCGGTGAGGTCGGAGTCAAGTGTGTCTGCTACAATTTCATGCCCGTCTTTGATTGGCTTAGAACAAACATGCATCACAAGAACAAGGACTATTCCGAGTCTCTGAGCTACTCTGCCGACGATTTTGCCAAGGTCGATCCCCACAATCTTCATCTTCCGGGATGGGATGAATCCTATTCACCGGATGAACTTCAGAGTCTTCTGAAAATCTATCAGGGTATCTCCCACGAAGAGTACTTCAACAATCTTGTCTACTTCCTCAAAGCCATCCAGGATGTCCTTGATCAGTATGACATCAACATGGCCATCCACCCGGATGATCCGCCGTGGGATATCTTCTCCCTGCCGAGAATCGTCTCCAACGAAAAGGATCTCGACAAGATGTTTGAGGCTGTGCCCAACAAGCATAATGGTCTTACCTTATGCACCGGTTCGTTCGGAGCCAGCAAGAAGAACGATGTTCCCCATATGGCGATGAAGTATGCCAAAGAAGGCAGAATCTATTTCGCCCATCTGAGAAATGTCCTTTATACAGACGACAAGGATTCTTTTGTCGAAGTCGGCCATTATTCCGGTTCCGGCTCTTTGGATATGTATAAGATCGTCGAGAACCTTGTCAACAACGGTTTCGATGGTTATGTGAGACCTGATCACGGAAGAAACATCTTCGGTGAAAGCGACAAGCCTGGCTATGGTCTTTACGATAGAGCCTTGGGCTGTGCTTACATCAACGGTCTTTTCGAAGCTGCCGAAAAAAACAGAAAGTAAATGATTCAAGAGGTTAATGATTATGAAAAAGGAAGATCTTCCATTTGTTACCGATCTTAACGGTAAAGTTTGCGTCATCACGGGTGCAGGCGGAGTGCTCTGCTCTTTGATGGCCAAAGCCTTAAGCTGCTGCGGAGCCAAGGTTGCCATCCTTGACCTTCATCTGACCCAGGCACAGAAAGTTGCCGAGGAAATCACCAAGGCCGGTTATACTGCCAAGGCCTATGAGGTCAACTGCCTTGACAAAGCCAGCATCATCAAGGCCCACGATGCCATCATCAAGGATCTTGGAAAGTGCGATATTCTCATCAATGGAGCCGGAGGAAATTCTCCCAAGGCCAGCACAACCCAGGAATTCTATGCCCCGAAGGATTGTGAGGATACCATCACCTTCTTCGATCTTAAGGAAGAGGGATTCCAGTTCGTCTTCAATCTCAACATTCTTGCCACTTTGATCACAACGCAGGTTTTTGCCGGCGACATGATCGGAAGAGAGGGCTGCTCTATTCTCAATATCTCCAGCATGAATGCCTTCACTCCTTTGACCAAGATTCCGGCCTACTCTGCTGCCAAGGCAGGTGTAAGCAACTTCACCAAGTGGTTAGCCACCTATTTCGCCAAAGAGAACATCCGTGTCAATGCCATCGCCCCTGGCTTCTTCTCCACGGCCCAGAATGCAGCTCTTCTCTTCAATCCGGACGGAACTCCAACTGCAAGAACCGGAAAGATCCTCAACAATACTCCGATGGGAAGATTCGGAAAGCCGGAAGAGCTTCTCGGCTCCGTCCTTCTTCTTACGGACAGCAAGGCTGCCGGTTTCATCACCGGTGTTGTCCTTCCGATCGATGGTGGTTTCTCAGCCTATTCCGGTGTCTGATTCGTATTTTCCTGTTTATCGTGGGAGGTCTTCTGACCTCCCATTCTTTTTCGTTAAATTTGTTTTGCAATAATGGTATAGTAGTAATTGCTATTTAAAAGCGCTTTCTCTTCCCATTAAAATGTAAATGCTTTTTTTGAAAGGATACCCCTGTATGAGGAAAAAAATACTTTTGAACGATGGTTGGGATTTTTCAATCGACAATGACGGGAAATCCATAAAGGTCGATATTCCCCATTCCTGGAACGGAAAGGACGGTCAAGACGGCGGAAACGACTACAAGAGGACGCAGGCAAAATACAGCCGCACTTTCCTGAAACCGGCTTTGGCATATGATGAGATGCTTCTTCTTGTCTTCGAAGGCGCCAATTCGGTTTGCGACGTCTTTCTCAACGGCGAGAAAATCCTTCATCATGAGGGGGGCTATTCCAGATTCTTTGCCGAAATCATGCCTTCGAAGCTGAAGGACGAAAACCTTCTCGAGGTACTTGTCGACAACAGAGCCTATGATACCATCTATCCGGATGCCGCCGATTTCACTTTCTACGGCGGTCTTTACCGCGATGTCTATCTTGTCACACTCAACACCCGTCATTTCGTAAGCCACGAGTATAGTAGTCCGAGTCTTAAATGCACTCCAAGGGTAGAGGGGAACAAAGGGATTCTCAAAGTGGATGTCAAAGCTAACTCCGATGATATCATCAAGCTCTTCCTCCTTGACGACAAGGGAAACGAAGTCCTTTCCTTCCGTCCGGGCGAAGAAGCGGTTTTGGAGAACCCTCATCTTTGGAACGGTCTTAAGGATCCTTATCTTTATACGGTCCGTGCTCTTCTTGTCGATAAGGAAACTTCTTCGGTACTGGACGAAGTCTTCGAGAAAATCGGTTTCAGGAGTTTCTTCATCGACCCGAAGAAGGGATTCTTCCTCAACGGAAAGAAGTATCCGCTCCGCGGTGTTGCCCGCCATCAGGACAGACCTTCCATCGGAAATGCCATCACGAAAAAGGAGATGGACGAAGATATGGATCTCATCCGGGAAATCGGAGCCACGACAATCAGACTTTCCCATTATCAGCACGACCAATATTTCTATGACCTCTGCGACAAGTATGGTCTTATCGTATGGGCAGAGATTCCATACATCTCGAAGCATTTCGTCAAGGGCTATGAAAATGCAAAATCGCAGCTTGGGGAACTGATCCACCAGAACTACAACCATCCAAGCATCATCTGCTGGGGTATTTCCAATGAAATCACCATGTTCCGGAAGTCGTTCGGAAAGGACTGCCGTGATGTCCATCATAAGCTGAACGACTTTGCCCACAAGGAGGATCCGACAAGAAAGACTACGATTGCCTGTTTCTCCATGATGACCATCTTCAACCGCATTGCCCATATCACCGATCTTTGCAGTTACAATCTTTATTGGGGTTGGTATGCTCCTTTCACTCCGGTGACCTGCTGGGTTCTCGATGCCTGGCACTTGTTCTATCCTAACTCTCCGATCGGCCTTAGCGAATATGGCGCGGAAGGTATGCCGAATCTGCATAACAGCCACCCGAGAAGATTCGACAATACCGAGGAATACCAGGCAAAATATCATGAAAAGATGCTCAAGGATTTCGAAAAACGCGACTATATCTGGGCTACCCATGTCTGGAACATGTTCGATTTCGGTAGCGACGGAAGAAACCAGGGCGGTGAGAAAGGTATCAACCATAAAGGTCTTGTCACGTTCGACAGAAAGATCAAGAAGGATGCCTTCTATATCTACAAGGCCTACTGGAGCAAGGAGCCGTTTGTCCATGTCTGCTCGAAGAGGTATATAAACAGGACAGACAAATACGCAACCATCAAGGTCTATTCCAATCAGAATGAGGTGACTTTCTATAACAACGGAAAGAAAATCAATACCGTCAAGGGAGACAAGATCTTCAAACTGAAGATCAGACTCGAAAAGGCAAACAACATCGAGGTCGTTTCCGGTGATCTGAAAGATTCCTGCGTAATCAAACAGGTAGATAAGAAAGATCCCAGCTATATTCTTCCTAAAGGAGGAAGCAACCTGAGCTGGCAGAAATAAAACAAAGAGGAAGCCTAGCTTCCTCTTTTCTTCTTGGATTCTTGTTCGGATTTTCTTCTCCACTGACAGATAAGCCTGATGCAATCTAAAAACATAAACAACAGTATCACAGCGTTTGAGACACAGGACAGGATTTTCATATCGGTCACATTTTCTTTCTGGAAGGTCAGAATCAGCGTATTCTGAAGGACAAGAAGCGAAAGAAGACTGTCATGTATTTTTACATGTTTCGAGATCAAGGATTCCGGTTCCTTTTTTCCGAAGAAGGAAGTCAGTGCTGTCGTTATCTTGAATGTCGTATAGGCTGCATTGGCAATTGCCGGAATGGTTCCGATGGAGACTTCCCGTTCTCCTGAAAGCATGAGGATAACCGGTATGACAAGTGTCAGATCAAGAAAGAGAAGGAGAAGAAGTTCAAGCCGTTCGGCTGTTTTTTGTCTTTTTGTTGTGTCTATAGAAAATAGGATCAGGATTCTCAAAAAGGCAAGTGTGAAATAGAAAGCGGATATGGCTTGGTTGAACCTGGTCTTATTCAGCATCCCCAGCAAAAGATGATAAAGCCCAAAAAGGACGGTCAGGAAAGCGGAGAGGATGTTTTTCATCCGGAACAGGGTATCTTTGTCCAGGGGCTTACCGATTTTTTTATAAGGGTATTATACAAAAAAGGTTTGTTTTTTCTTTCAAAAAGAGCATCGGATTCGATGGAAACTTCTTTTCATCCTTTTTCCTTATCTTTTTCACCGCTCTTAACTTTCGGCAGAAAAAACATTATATTATATAGGTCGTTTTACATGAGGGTTTTATATGAACAAAGAACGAAAAATGGCTGTCATCATCGGGGCAAGCCGTTTCGGGGCTGCCATCGCCTCTTTGAAGTCTGAGCAGGGAATCAGCACGTCCATCATCGATTCGGACGAGCAGTCGTTCCGGAAGCTCGAGAGCAACTATTCCGGATTCAAGGTCCTCGGAGATGCCATGAACCAACAGATACTGGAGAAAGCAAACATCAGTGAAGCCAACGAAATCGATATCTGCACTTCCGACGACAATGTCAACATCTATCTTGCTTTCTGGGCTACCCGCTTCACCAAAGCCAACTATATCATTGTCCGTCTTCATGATGATGTGAAGGCTCTTCTTCTCAAGGACAAGAGAATCACAGTCATCACTCCGAGCCGACTGAGTTTCGGTATGTATACCAATATCCGGAAAAAACAGGAAGAGGAAGCCAATAACAAGGCTTCTACCATAGACAAGGAGAAATGATATGAAAGTTCTTATTTGCGGTGGAAACCAGGAAGCAGACTTCGTCATCCGCTCCTTTTTGAAGAACAAGAGGAACAAAATCGTCGTCATCAACAATGATGCCGAAATCGCCAAGGAACTTTCCGACCATTATGGTATCGAGGTATTAGATACCGACCCGACCAAACTCTACTCTTTCGAGATTGCCGATATCTACGACTTCGATCTGGTCATTGCCCTGATGGAGAAGGATGCGGACAATTTTGTCTGCTGCCATATCGCCAAGGACAAATTCAACATCAAGAAGGCAATCTGCACTGTCACCAACCCGAACAACGTCGAAGTGTTCGAGGAGCTTGGCATCGACACGGCGATTTCGGCTTCGTATCTTCTGACGCAGAGAATTGAAGGCGAAACCGATATTGAGAATATCACCAAGACCTTCTCGCTCCAGAACGATAAGATCGTCATCACCGAAATCACGGTCTTGCCGAACTTCGAATGCTGCAACAGATCCTTGATGGATCTTCAGCTTCCGAAATGCGGAAACATCACCTGCATTTTCCGCGATCCGAAGGTCATCATCCCTCGCGGTGACACCATCATCCGCAACGGCGACAATCTGGTGATTGCTTCCTCGCCGGATGACCAGAAGAAACTGATCAAATTCATCAAGAAGGAAAGGGAAGACAATGCCAAGGACTGATTCATCACAGAAAGACGGGACCAAAGTCAGCTCTATGCCCGCTAGGAAACCGAAGAGAAACCGAAGGGAAAGCAAGAAAAGAAAGTCCGGAATCATTTCCGGATATGATCTGAATCAGAACAGTCAGGTTTCGGTCAAGACCATCGACGAACTCACGGAATATGAGCTCAACATGAAGAGACTGAGCACGAAATACGATGATTCCGTTACCGGAATCAAGCTGATCGTCGGCTATATCGGTCTCTTTCTTGTCATGATCGGAGTCCTTTCCCTTCTTTCCTTGGTCGTCCTCGTGAATCCTAAGCTTGGTCAGCACTTCTACAAGACGGAGGATATTGCCCAGGCTACAAGTGGGACTGCTTTGACCTATATTGCCACAAGCTATCAGCTTCAGGCCAGTTACTGGTGGACCGTATTCACTCCGGGTATGATAGCGATCCTAATCGGTCTTGGTCTTTATTTCCTCTTCCTGTTCAAGAAAAAACCGGGGAAACTTCAGGGAATGGAGGACATCGCCCTCATTTTCATCGTCTGGATTCTTGCGATTTTCATCTTTGCCATTCCTTTTCTGATTTCTCCAAGCAATGAGGAAATCGGCTATGAGAAATACAATTTCCATCAGGCTATTTTCGAAATCACTTCGGGATTGACGACTACCGGACTTTCGGTCATGAATACCAATACGCTTCCTAGAATCCTTGTCTTCCATCGTTCACTTGCAAATTTTGTTGGTGGCGTCGGATTGGTTCTTATTCTTACTACTATTGTTTCATCTCATTCTGGACTCACGATTTATTCTTTGGAAGGTCATAATGATCAGCTTCTTCCGAACATAAAGAAATCGGCTAGAATGATTTTCATCATCTATTCCACCATTGCCTTGGTCTCGGCTATCGCTTTAAGGATTGCCGGATGTTCGCCTATGGATGCCATGTGCTTTTCGATGGCGGCTGTTTCGACCGGCGGTCTTGCCTCCCATTCGGAATCCGTATATTTCTTCGAAAGCCAGATGTTCACCGGCTCTTCTGTTGCCGTTGAGACGATACTGATCATCGAGATGCTTTTAGGTTCGACGAATTTCGTCATCCACTACTTCTTCTGGACTTTGAAACCGAAGAAGGGATTTGCCCATTTCGAGTTTGCTGTATATGGGATCCTTCTTCTTGTCATCTATCCGTTCATGCTCACAGGTCTTTTCCAGACTTTCGACGAGTATTCGTCCGTCATCTACAACGGAATCAACAACATCAGGGATTCTCAGGGTTTTCTTCTTTATTCTCCTTTGAGGAACTGCTTCCGGGCCTTGTTTGAAATGGTTTCTGCCGTCTCTACAACCGGATTCTCGTCTTTGGATCCCAATGTCTTTGTCCATGGATATGGGGATATTGCCTCGGCCAGTTTCCTGGCTTTCATCCTTCTTATGGCCATCGGCGGTATGAACGGATCCACTTCCGGTGGTATCAAGATGAACCGTATCGGGCTTTTTGTCCTCAACATCAAATGGTCCTTGGAAAAGCAAATCAGCAAGCCGCAGAGCGTCAAGGTCCATCATGTCAATCATCTCGGAGACAAGACGCAGGTGAAGGACGATGATGTCAAGGATGCGTCCAACTACATCGGCCTTTATCTTTTCGCCCTGTTTGCCATAGCATTTGCCCAGACCTGTTTCCGGCCCAGCTTTCCTTCCTACGATGCCTTGGGTAGGGACTTCAATCCGTTTTCGGTCGAGAACGCCCTGTTCGAATCCGTCTCTTATCTTTCCGGTATCGGCGACAGCTGCGGTCTTATCGGATACAGCAATAGTAACGGCTATTGGGGAATTCTCTACATAGCCGACATCGGCATGCTCATCGGCCGTCTTGAAGTGACGATTTTCCTCTTGACCTTCAAGAGGGGATTGAAGCTTCTTCTGAACAGGAGAAACAACTATTCCGCCCATCTGATCCGGGAAAGGAAGTTCTTGAAAGCCAAGGACCATCTTGATTTCAAGAAGGAAAAGAAGATGAAGAAGAATCAGGAGAAATCGTTAGAGGATAATGAAAGGGATGCCGAAAGAGAAGCCCAGGAAGCCTTGCAGGCCATAAGCAGTGAGGAGGCAAGGAAAATGGATTCTTACCAGGACAGTCTGAAAAAATAGTGCTTCTGCCCACGGACTTGTTTCCGTGGGTTTTCTCTTGGCTTGTTTTCCCTGTCTTTTTTTGCTATCCTTTTTTCAAAATCGAGGAGGCTCGAATATGAAAAAACTTCTTATCGGGATTTTCGTTCCTGTTCTGATCCTGGCCGGTCTTGCCGGCGGATGCTATTATGCTGTCTACGACGGTTCTTCCCCTTCTAAGCCGGAAGGGGAAATCGACCTGTCTTCCTTTTCCAACCAGAAGCTTGTCCACGCCTTCGATTCGACCAAGGATACCGGTAAGCTTTCCCTGAATCTGACCCAGAAGGAATTGGATCTTTTGCTCAATCAGTCCTTTGCCTCTTCTGCGGCAAAGGACTATGTCCGCGGGGTCAACATCAGCATCGACAAAAGCGACTATCACATCAAGGTATACTGCAACGCTTCCTTTTTGAAGACCATGGTCGATCTGACCTGTTCCTTCTCTTCCGACGAGGACAACTATTATCTGACCATCAAGGATGCCAAAATCGGAAAAGTGACTTTCCTGGACGATCTTGCCTTCACGGTTCTTGGAAACGTCATGACCGACGAACAGCTCAACCAGCAGTTTTCTATAGCCGGTCTTCATATGAAGGCCGAACTTAAGAAAAGGAGAATCGTCTATCCCATCGAGGATGCCTTATTGGATCTGAGGACTCTTCTGAGGGAGAGTACCTCCGAAAACGAGATGGTAGCTGTGCTTTCTTCCCTTTTTGTCTCCAAGGATGTCCTCTCTTTCCGTTTCGAGGACGAGCTTTCTGTCGATGCGTCTCTTGCTTCTTTCCACACCAATTCCGATTTCGTGGATTCGGACAATACCATCGATACGTCCCTTCTGGATTTTTCGAAGAGCCGGCTTGATGTTATCTCCCTTCTTGATTCCGGTAAGATCGATACGGAAAGCGAGCACGAGAAAACGGTATTCGATTTCCTCAACCGTGGCTATCTTTCCCTTTCGGATTCCCAGAAGGAGTATATCGACAGTGCCGATCTTTCTTCCATCGGCTATTCGGACAAGATCCAGAAATCCCTTCATAACGGTTATCGGCCGGCAGATCCGGATATCGAAAACTATTTTGCCGTTTCCGGAACCGGTTTAAGCAATCCTAGTCTTTTGAACGAAGAAGGTCTTCTTCTGAAGGAATCTTTGATCAACCAGTATCTCCACAGCCAGGGAATCGTCGGTTATTCGTATGTGTTTTCCTGCAAGGAGGACGGAAAATACGATGTGCAGTATGTGGCCATCGACAACGCCTATTTCAATTTCTATACCAAAAACGACATCGAACATATGGACCTTGTCCTTTCCTTGGATGTCTCGGGGTATGATACGACTCTTGTCCTTGAAAACACGAAGAGCCAGTCCCTTCCTTATGGGATGAAGGTGAAGAACGAGAACATCTATTTCGGAACCAGTCAGGCTGACGAGAGTGTGAAGAGTTTTGCCTATCATCTGATCCAGGACTATCTTCCGGAGAACGAGTTCTTGACCTTCGACGGGAACGACAGTTTCGTTTTGAACTTCGAAGGCTATCTGAAGGACTATCTGTCCTTGGTCAATACGCTTCTTCCGGGAAAGAGTTTTTCCCTGGATTCGAGAATCGAAGGGAAAAGTCTTACCGACAAGGACAGCGGACTCAGGCTTTCCGGGTCCTTGAGATGAAGGAGCATCAGAAATGTCCTTATGTTGTCCTCTATGAGGATGAGGACGTGCTTTGTGTCTACAAGAAGCAGAACGTCTTTACCGTAAAGACAGACGACAAGAGGACATTCACCCACAATCTTTACTATTATCTTAAAAAGGATGTCCTGAAAAAGGAAGAGGAGCTTTTCGTCCTCCACCGCCTCGACTATGAGACAAGCGGTATTGTGCTGTTTGTCAAATCGAAGAGGATGCATGCCCTTCTTCAGAGGGAATTCCTCCAGAGGAGGGTGATCCGGGAATACGAGGCCGTGATCAAGGAAGACATCTTCCTTCATGAGCAGTATGAGGTCCATCAGCTTCTTTCGGATTCAAGAAACGTCGTTTCCCAGACGACGGGGAAGGAAGCCATCACTTTCTTCGAGGCGACAAATCCTATTCAGATCGGAACGGCGCTTAAAATCCAGATCAAAACGGGAAGGAAAAACCAGATCCGCATCGCCCTTCATGATTGTGGATTCACGCTTATCGGAGACAAGAGGTATTCCCATTCCACGGCCAAGAGGATGTACTTGAACGAATTCCATCTTGGATTTTCTTCTTCCTGTCCTCTGAAGGTACATGATTTCTTTCTTCCGCCGCTCTGGATCAAGTAATCTTCAAACGGTAAGAACGGGTTTTGGTTTGCAATTCATATGGCATTGAGGAATGTAAGCGAATTCATATTGTTTTTTTGCCATCCGGAAAATAAAATAGCGCCGACGATAAGAGATGGATACAAGTACGCAGTGTAGATTGTTTTTTGCTCATCAGCTGTTATTGACTATCCAAACCTCACCTCATATCTAACATAGAGTTATCCTTGGATAGTCATGGCATGACTATCCATTTTTTCTAGTCGCGGTTCATACATAGGGGGTTTAACAAGTATGAAAAAGTCCGTATTGATGTTAGGTTCTATCATGATGTTGGGTTCTCTTCTTCCTTCCTGCTCCGGAAACGGAAAGAAGACCATCCGTCTTCAGCTTACTCCGTCCCGTCCAGAGCAGAACCTTAAGGCTTCTGCCAGTGCTTTGAAGCCGATTCTCGAGAAGTACGACAGTAAACACAACTATTCCATCACCATCGGTACCGACTTCGCGACAGATGGTACTGCTTTGGCAGCCGGTACTTTGGATGCTTCTTTCATCACCGCTTCCGTCTTCGCCACAACAACCATTGCCAGTCCGAACAAGGTCGATATGCTTCTTAGAGCTACCCGTTCTTCTTTCAAGGTCGTTCAGGAAAACTACGACGAAACGGAAAGCGACAACGCGAAGAAGTATAACAACGAGAAGGCAAGAGCCAAGCAGCTCGAGAAGATGAACGATCTTTCCTATAATTATCATGGAGAGGCTCAGGGCATCGCTTCCTACTATTATGCCGAGTGCATCATCAACAGAGCCAACCTCGATAAGTTCGATACCAACAAGGACGGAAAGGTCGAGCTTTCCGAACTTGCCGGAAAGAAGGTCGCTTTGCAGGGTGTTTCTTCTCCAGCCGGATATTCTTATCCGCTTTATGCTTTCTCCCAGGAAACCAACGGTGGAAAGTGGGCCAAGGGTATGACCAAGGTCGACAAGGATGCCGATGCTTCCAAGGGTGAATTCGTTGCCGTTACCGGAAGCAACTATGCCACTGCCATCCAGAAGCTTATGGCTAACGACGGCAGCATCGATGCCGTCTGGTCCTATATGGATTTCAGAAACGACAATGCCGGAAACTTCGATGAGACCAAGAACGATGCGACATGGTTATACAAGAACACCTACACCGTCGCTTTGACTCAGGGTATCCTCAATGATGGTCTTGCCGTCCGTGCCGATCTTGATAATGACACTAAGACTGCCATTGCCAAGGCCTTCAAGGACATCATGGCAAGCGGAAACCCGAGAGACAACGGAAAGGGAGACGAAACCAAAAAGGATTCCAACGGCTGCTATGATATCGACGGCGATGGAAAGGCCAGCGATAGCAATGCTGTCTTCTCCCTTTATTCCCATACCGGCTATGAGGATGCCAAGAATTCTGACTATGATGATGAAATCGAATTCCAGAAATGGGCAAGTCAGAACCTCACTTCAAAATAAACTGAAATCTTTAAAATATGATTCAATTCGAACACGTCAGTAAAATATATCCCGAAGGCACGAAAGGACTTGATGATGTGAATCTCACTATCCAGGATGGTGAGTTCGTCTGTATCATCGGTCTTTCCGGTGCAGGAAAATCGACACTGCTTCGAACTGTCAATAGGATGCACGACATTACGTCGGGCACCCTTTTGGTTAATGGGAAAAATGTGTCGCAGTGCCAGGGAAAAGAGCTTCGCGAACTGAGAAGAAGCATCGGCATGATTTTCCAGTCTTTCAATCTGGTCAACCGCACTTCCGTCTACAAGAACGTCCTGAACGGAAGAATCGGCTATCACAATTTCTGGGAAGTGCTTTTCGGAATGTATTCCCAGGATGAAAAGCTTCTTGCCCTCAAGAACCTGGAACTGATGGGAATCCTCGACAAGGCCTATGTCAGGGCCGACCGTCTTTCCGGCGGTCAGCAGCAGCGTGTCGCCTTGGCTAGAGCTTTGACGCAGGAACCTCAGATCATTTTGGCCGATGAGCCGACGGCCTCTTTGGATCCTCTGACTTCCATCCAGGTCCTGGATGATTTCAAGCTGATCAACCAGAAGTTCGGCATTACCATCCTTGCCAACATGCATCATGTCGATCTTACCAAGCAGTATGCGACAAGGATCATCGGCATCAAGGCAGGAAAGGTCGTCTTCGACGGAAAGCCATCCCAGCTCGACGATAATGCTCTGGAGAAGATCTATGGCCGCAAGTTGAACAAGGACGAGACGATGGAAGGGCAGCTGAAATGACAACGGAAGCTTTGCCTAGATTCACGGATAGTAGGTGTGAGCCCTTCTTGGCTAGCCGTAAAGAGAGGCTTGAGACCTATAGGCAGGTCAAACTGGATTCCAAGAAGAAGAAAGAGGATGCCAGAAAGCTCTATTTGGACAATATCTCCCTTCTGAACAAGAAGAAAGAGGAACTGATTAAGACCGGTACAAAACCGGGCCTTGCCAAAAAGATGGTTGCTCCTCAGATTCACACAAACAAAGTAAGATATCAGAACAAGATTGAAGATGCGAAAAGAGATATCCATGATGCGCGTTATCTGATAGAGCCGTTCCACTGGTTCTATAAGGTAGTGGATGCCAACGGGACAAAACTTCTTAAGCCTCAGGGCCACACGCTTCTCTCCTTCCTTATCTTGGTTGTCCTTTTTGTCTTCTCCCAGTTCTTCCTCCGTTTTGAGACATTCCGATTCAATCCTTCTGCCTTTATCACGGTCATAGCCAGAATGTGGGGACCTCAGAGTGAAGGTATGACCAATCTCAGAACCTGGGATCAATGGTTCGGCTATATGTTCAATACGGCTGTTCCTCTGATCTGGCAGACATTCGAGATGATGTTCGTCGCCACGGCAATCGGAAGCATCATTGCCGTTCCGTTCATGATTCTCTGTTCGAGCAACATCGTCACAAACCGGTCGGTCAACACCGTCACCCGTTTCTTCCTGAATGTCATCCGTACGATCCCGACTCCGGTTCTTGCCATCATCGGTATTGCCTTCTTCAATATCGGTCCGACTGCTGGTGTCTTTGCCATGGCACTATTCACAGCCGGAATCATCATCAAGATCATGTATGAATATATCGAGACGGTCGACATGCATCCGTATGAAGCCGTCCTTTCCACAGGTGCGACGAAACCGAAAGCCTTCGTCACCTCGATTTTCCCGCAGATTGTGCCTGTCTTCCTTTCCAACATCGTCTATACGTTCGAAATCAACATCCGTGCTTCCGTCATTCTCGGATACGTCAATGCCGGTGGTATCGGTAAAGAAATCAACGAATCTCTTTCTACCTTCCAGTACAACAAGATCGGAGCGATTCTGATTCCTCTGTTCCTCTTGGTTTTCGTTCTCCAGTTGTTCTCCAACTGGCTTAAGAGGAGGACCCAATGATGAAGGATTTTACAAACGAGAAGCTTCTTCAGGAAAAAGCCGACAGCAGAGAAAGAAGCAAAGAAGCCAGACTTCAGGCCAAGGCCGAATACGCAAAGAGCCTGGATAGCCTGAACAAGAAAAAAGAGACCGGTCTTAGGAATCTGAAGAAGATGGAAGAGGAGAAAATCTCAAGTCTCAGTTCCCAGAACAAGGATTCAAAAGAGGTTTCTCTGGAAATCAAAGCCTGCAAGAAGAGCTATCGAAAAGAAAAGCGTTTCTTCCTCAAGAGCATTTCCTCGGAAAAGAAGAAATGTGCTTCGAAGAGGAACTTCGATTCCCATTATCGTCATTATGTTTCTTCCATTGATGCCTTCTTCAGCCGTCCTCCGATGTGGGTCGTCAATGTGGTCACTTTTGTCCTGTTCTTCTTCCTTCTTATCTATTTTGGGATTTCCTCCGGTTCGTTTACCGGTTTCGGGAAAGCCCAGCCGGATATGATTTCGAAATTCTTCCTCGGTTTCATCGTTCCGGACTATTCGATGTTCTTTGCCTTCGGGGATGGATTCGAACAGTGCGTATTCTATCTCTGCCTCCAGACGTTTGCCATTGCCTTTGTCGGAACGCTTCTTGCCTCCTTGTTTGCCATTCCGTTCGGCTTTCTGGCCAGCCATAAGCTTCTCGGAAAATGGGCCATCGTCTCCGAGATCCTTCTGATTCTGATCCGTACGTTCCCGGAAATCGTCTTCTGTATTCTTCTTGTCCAGATCACCGGCATCGGTCCGATTACCGGTGTCGTCGTCCTTTCCATCCAGTCCATCGGCATGGTCGGAAAGATGTATTCCGACGATCTCGACAGCATGAACATGAATTTCCTCGAATCGCTCAATGCGACCGGTGGTACGACTTTGTCCAAGATCCGGGTCGGTGTCTTCCCGCAGGTCTCTTCCAACTTCATTTCCACGATTCTCTATCGTTTCGACCTGAACCTGAGAAATGCCTCCATCCTCGGTCTTGTGGGTGCCGGCGACATGGGCCGTCTGATTCTCACCTATTCCAACAACCAGAACTGGCCTCAGCTCGGAGCCTTGCTCTGGGGTCTGTTGATCATGATCATGTTGGTCGATTTTGTTTCGACCAAGATCCGAAAGAAGCTCGTCTGAATCAAAAAAATCCGAATCCTTTGCCGGGTTCGGATTTTTTCTTAGCGATAATCTTTGAATCTGAGCATTAGATAAAGCATCAGGGTCCTTACTTCCAAGGCGAAGAAGCAGGTTTTGTCCTTGAGCATCTCTTCTACCTGCCCTATCGTATAGAGGTCTGTCCTGATGTCTTCGAATTCTTCCAGGTCTTTTTGTTCTTCTTCCTTGATTCTGGCCAGGACGATGGCGTTTGTCTCGTCGGAGAATCCCGAGGAGGTCGAACCGATGTCTGCCAGAATCTCGAGGTCTTCGATTTCGACTCCGGCTTCTTCCTTAGCCTCCCTTCTTGCCACTTCCAGAATATCCTTGTCTTTTTCTTCCATCAGACCTGCCGGAACGGAGGTGACGTAAAGACCAAGGGCCGGCCGGAACTGTCTGGTCAGGAGGAAACGGATTTTCCCGTCTTTTCCGATGTGATAGAGGGGAATCATGACTCCGTCGGGCTTTTGTGCTTTTTTCAGAAGGGGAACAAGGGTTTCTCTAGTTCTCCGGCTGGTCATGTAGTACTCGTATCTTTTCTTTTCGCCGTCCTTTTCGACTTCGTAGACAAGGGTATAGAAATTGAGGAATTTATGATCTGTTTCCTGGATGATGTCCTTCAGTGTCCATTTCATGTTTCTTTTTCCTTTCGTGATTTACTTGTCCTTCTTCTTTTGCTATAGTCTTTTAAAAGGAGATGGATATCATTTATGTTTGAAATCAAAGGTGACGAGATTCTTGTCAGTACCGAACGCACTTCGCTGGTCTTCAGCCACAGCCATAACGGAAAACTGACATGCGAATATTATGGCAGGAAAATCCGGTTTCCGGAAGAGGTTTCCTTTCTGAAGCGGAACTATCCCGTCCTTTATGGCGGGGAATGTGTCCTGAACCGGAAGGACAGCTTCTCCAACAACATGATCAAAGGCGTCTGTTCTACGATGGGAAACGGGGATTATTTTTCACCTGCTTTTGTTGTTTCTCCTTTTTGCACGCTGGATTTTGTCTTTTCCGGTGTGGAGAATGAAAAGGAGACGGATTTTGTCTTTCCTCTTCCGCATGATCCTTCTTCTTCCTTTGTGATCCTCTTGAAGGATGAGACCTGCTCTTTGTTCTTGAAGCTTCATCTTCTCTCTTTCGACAAGGAGGACGTGATTGGCGCCTACTATGAGCTGATAAACGGTTCTGGTAAGTCCGTCTTCGTGAACAAGGCCATGTCCTTCCAGCTTTGTCTGGTCAACCAGGACGACACCATTGTCTCGACTTATGGAAGCTGGGCCAACGAGCTGAACACCTGCGAGACGAAGATCGTTCCCGGCAGGTTTGTCCTGGAATCGGGACTCGGTTCTTCGTCGGCCAGACATAATCCATCCTTCTATATCAAGGAAGGGGGATGCACAAGCAGAGACGGGAACTGCTACGCATTCAATCTGATGTATTCCGGCAATTTCGAGGATTCGATCGAAATGGACGCTTTTTCCAATATCCGCATCCAGTCGGGAATCCTTTCCACCGGATTTATGAAGGAGATTGCTCCGGAAGAGGGGTTTGTCACACCGTGTTTTGTGTTCTCTTTTTCCTATCTGGGGACAAACGGGCTTTCGAACAACATGCAGTCGTTTGTCAATCATCATGTCATACCGAAGGAATTCATGGACAAGGAGCGTCCGATCGTCTACAACAACTGGGAAGCTACCGGCATGAAGTTCAGCAAGGGAAAGATTGTTTCCTTGATGAAGAAGGCAAAAAGCCTCGGCATAGAGACGTTTGTCCTGGATGACGGATGGTTCTCCTCCCGGGATGACGACAGTCACGGACTCGGAGACTGGGAAGTGAATCCGAGGAAGATTCCCGGCGGGCTTTCTTCTCTTGCAAAGGAGGCAGAAAAGCTCTCCCTTTCGTTCGGCATCTGGATGGAACCCGAGATGGTAAACGAGGATTCCAGGGTTTATCAAAACCATCCCGACTGGATCATCCACGACAGCCACAAGGCATATACGGGAAGAAACCAGTATGTTCTGGATCTATCCAAAGAGGAGGTCCAGCAGTTTGTCCTGAAGAGTGTTTCGGATGTCCTGTCCAGCGCTAGGATCTCCTATCTGAAGTGGGACTACAACCGGAATTTCACCAATATGGCCTCTTCTTCGCTGAACTATGACTATATCGTCGGTCTTTATCGGGTGCTAAGAAGCCTGAAGGAAAGATTTCCGGATGTCCTTTTCGAGAACTGCGCCAGCGGCGGGAACCGGTTCGATCTCGGCATGCTGTCGTTCTTTCCGCAGTCCTGGATGAGCGATGATACCGATTCCTTCAAGCGGGAGAGCATCCAGAAGTCAGCCATGGTGAATTATCCTCTTTCGGTGATGTCCAACCATGTCGCAGCCAAAACCAGCAACCAGCTTCTCCGGAAGACCAGCCTCGAAACGAAATTCGATGTTGCCTGCTTTGGAATACTCGGATATGAGCTGGACCTGGATGATCTTTCCCCGTTGGAAGAGAAGACCATCAAGGAACAGATTTCCTTCTACAAGAAATATCGGAAGGTATTGCAGTTTGGTCAGTACTATCTCGTCCAGGAAAGAAGCGGATCTTCGGATCTGATTCTTCAAGCCTATACGGAAAAGACAAGCATCGTCGGTTATTTCCGTTCCATCGACGAGATTTCCTTTAAAGAGGAGAGGCTTTTTGCCTATAACCTGAATCCAGAGTCTTTCTATGAATATGAAAACCGTATCGAGCATATTCCTTTGGAGAAGTTTGGAAATCTTGTGAACTATATTTCTCCGATTCATCTTAAAGAGGATGGAATGCTTTTTTCTTTGGTATCCAGGTTCAAGGATATGCTTAGCGAACATGATCATGGTTTTGCAAGCGGGAACACGATTCTTTCCATGGGTCCTTGCCTGGCTCAGGAGTGGACAGGAAGCGGATATGACGAGAACATCCGTCTCATGGGCGATTTCTCTTCCCGGCTGTATGTCATTTCGAAAGTGGATCCGTAGTTTTCTCGTTGTCGAGGATATGGATCAAGGGATATCCTTTCTTCGTGATCGTTTTTTCCGTGAGGATATGATAGACATAGCGCAGGTTTTCTTCCGTTATGGTCTCAAGCGGAGTTCCTTCCTTGTAGATCCTTCCGTCTTTCATCAGGCAGATCTTATCGGAATACCGGGAGGCTAGATTGATGGAATGCAGCACCAGAAGGGCGATGATGTTCTTCTTTCTCACGTATTCCTTGATGAGGGTCAGCACTTCGATTTCGTTATAGACGTCCAAGTTGGCCGTCGGTTCGTCCAGAATCAGGATTTTGGGGTCTTTTGCGATGGTCATGGCAATGGAGACGATTCTTCTTTGTCCTCCGGAAAGCTGGCTGTATTTCTTGTCGGCGATGTTCTCCAGTCCGAACTCCTTGAGGATATTCGCGGTATGCTCAAGCTGTTTTTCGTCGACTTTGAGCATGAGGCGGTTCCAGTTTCCTAGAAGGACGACTTCGAAGACGCTTAAGGAGGATAGGCTGCCGTTTTCCTGCGGCAGATAGGCGATGAGTTCTCTTTTTTCTTGTTCCTTCATTTCCGACAGGTCTTTTCCATCGTAAAAGATGTGGCCTTTTTCCTGGTTGGCCGAGGTCAGTATTTTCAGAAGGGTCGTCTTTCCGGCACCGTTTGGTCCAAGCAGGGTCGTGATCTGACCGCCGTTCATGAAAAAGTCTATTCCTTTCAGCGTTTCTTCCTTGTTCTTCTTGTAGCGATAGACAAGGTCTTTGATTTGAAGCATATCAGTTCTTCTCCTTGATGAGGATGAAAAAGAAGAAGGGAACTCCGATCAGCGAGGTGATGATTCCGATGGGGAAGATGGATCCTGCGGCAATGATTTTGGAAAGGATGTCCGAGAACAGGAGGATGATGGCGCCCAGGATTCCGGAGAGAGGAAGATAGAATCTGTGGTCTTCTCCGACCAGGGCTTTTGCCATATGGGGGCTTGCGATTCCGATGAATCCGATTGGTCCGGTGAAGCAGACGGAAAGGCTGGAGAGGACCGAGATGAGGAAGAAGGATTCGAGTTTGAGTTTTCCGGTCCGGATTCCCAGGCTTTCTGCCTTCGTGGTTCCCAAAGAGAGGGAGGTGTATTTCCAGCTGTTCTTCAATATGAGCGGGAAAACGACAAGGAAGGCGACAAAGAGGATCAGGACTTTGGTGTAGTCGACTTTCTGCAGGGAACCGAATTCCCAGAAGAGGATATCCTGGTTCTGGGTGTCGTCGGCAAAATACTGGACGAGTGCCTGGAGGGCCTTGAAGAGAAAAAGAAGGGCAATGCCCAGAAGGGTCATGGCATGGGTCGTCATCTTCTTTATGGTTCCGAAGAAATAGATGAGAAGGGAAATCACCATGCTGAAGATAAATGCCATCAGGGCCACAAGGAAGTCATTAAATCCAAGAAGAATGGCGATGCTTGCTCCGAAGGAGGCTCCGGCTCCGATTCCCAGAGTATAAGGAGAGGCAAGTGGATTGTTCAGTATGGTCTGCATGACACTTCCGCTTGTACCAAGAGATAGTCCGATGAGGATTGCCATCAAGGCAATCGGAATGCGGATCTGCCGTACGATGAGTGATACTGTCGGGTCGACATTGTCGGGAGTGAATATGGCCTGAATGGTTTCCTGAAAGGAGAGTCCTGCGCTTCCGACAAAAAGGTCCACCGAAAATAAGGCAAGGATGAGGATTGCCCCAAGAGAGAGAAAAAGAATGCGGATGAGGTTCTTGTGTTGGTAGGAAAAGCAAAGAGCCTGGTTCATAGCTGTATCATAAAGCATCCCTTCAGTTCAAAGGGCATGTAGAGAGTGAAGAACTCTTCTAGATCCTTCATGGGATTCAGATCGGCGAAGATCGTAGGCTGTATCTGCTTGGCGAGGTATTCGACGCCGGCAAAGTCGAAGACGTGTCTGGAGAGGTCGTGATAGACGGCGGAGAGGTTTCTTGTCTTCACGGCATTGACGTCTTTCCACTCGGTCCGATAAAGATAGGTTTCCAGATTCTTCTTGGCTTTTTCTTCATCCTGGCCGTATCCTAAAACAACGTTTCCGTTCAGTCCGGTCTGCTCGACTCCCGTCAGGATGATGACATCGGGATTTTTGCTGATGATGGCTTCTTTGGCCATGTCCACGGAATTGGTATCGGAGATGTCATAGGCGATGTTGTTTCCTCCGACCTGCTGGATGAGGGAACCCCACATCTTCTTCGACCAGGTGTTTCCGTAGATGTCCTTGCCTTTGGAGAATTCCATATAGACGTTGGGCTTTTGGTCTTCCGTTACCGTCTTTGCCTTTTCGAAGATGGGATTCACTTTGCTTTGATAATATTCTGTGATCTCCTCGGCTCTTTTTTCTTCCTTCAGGATGGTTCCCAGCACCTGATTCGATTTTCCGATGGTTTCGACGGTATCGGTATGGTAGTCGATGAAGACAACCGGTATTCCGGCTTTGTCGAAGAGGTCGAGATGGGGTTGGAAGAAGGAATAGTCGACGGCACTTGAGGCAATCAGGACGTCAGGTCTCAAGGAGATGATGGTCTCGATGTTGATGTTCTTGTCATAGCCGATGTCCTGGCAATTCAAAAGTTCGGGATAGGCCTGAGTATAGGCTTTGTAGGCGTCGTTTCTTCTTCCTTTCCAATAGGAAAAGGACCAGCCTACGATTTTGTCTTTGGCCTTTTTCCCTCTGATTGCGAGATATTCTTCGATATTGAAGGTGATGCAGACTTTGGAGATGTCTTGTTTGAGGGATACTTCCCTGCCCTTAAGATCGACGAGAGTGTTTTCCTTCTTTTGGGATGCCTGAGTATTCTGGCAGGAGAAGAGGGTGAAGAGGGACAGTAAAATAAGTGTTCTTTTCTTGTTCATAGGATGGATTATAGCATATTTGTTCTGTTTTTATGTCTGTTTTCCGAACACTTTTGCTTTATTTGTTTTGACTAACCGAGAAAAGGAGGTGGTCCGTTCTTTAGAAACGGACTTTTTTTACAGGAGTCAAGAAACAGGAAGAATCAAAAAATGGTTCCTGGTATGATCCGGAACCATTTTCGATGTTTTTTTGGGTTAAGAGGGTAAAAGAAGCGGCTTTTTCTTTCTTAAAGTACTTTCTTCAGTTCTTTGACAAGGATGGCGCCTTCTTCTTTGGTCATTCCGGAGAGGGCGATGCGGATGCTTGTCTTCGTCATCGGAACGATATAGATATGCTCTTCCTTGAGCTTTTCGAAGACATCCATGCTGTCCTTGACTTTGACGGTGATGAAGAATCCGGAGCCATAGGGATAGTGTTCGATTCCCGCCTTTTCCAGCTCGTCGACGATGAGTTTTCCTCTTTCCTTGAGGACTTCTTTGTTGGCATTGATTTCCGCTTCGAGCGCTTTTCTAAGGCTTGGGTCATTGAGGACTTTGCTGACGGCGTATTGTCCGGCACCGACAGGGACGGAATAGACGCCTCTGGCCTGGGCACCGAAGGCGGAATGGATTTCGGTCCACTCGTCCTGATCGAGGGCCAAGGCAAACAAGGCTCCCATTCTCATTCCGTAGAGTCCGAAGACTTTGGAGCAGCTGAAGGCAATGAGAGGAAGGAAGTCGGTCTTCTTTTCGCTGAGTTTGTCTATCAGTACACAGGAGTGTCCTTCCACGGCATAGAAGGCAAGGTAGGCGATATCGAAGAGAACGGTGAGTTTTCCTTTCTTCCCTTCTTCGTTGAGCATTTCGAACAGGGCATCGTATTCTTTTTCGTCCAGACAGTATCCGGTCGGATTCTGGCAGGGATCGTTGATGACAAGAAGGACTTTTTCGTTCTTCCTGAACTGCGTTTCGATGCAATCCTTCACGGACTGGATATCGAACTTGCCTTTTTCGTTGAACATGTTGTATTCCACAACGGAACAGGAGGCTTTCTTGGCGATGAGTTTGTAATTGGTCCACATGACGTTGGGAAGGAGGACTGCTTCCAGGGGTTCGAGGAACAGATTGAAGGCCATGGAAATGGCTCCGGTTCCTCCAAGGGTGGCACCGGAAAAGACCTGGTAGAGTTTCTTTATTTTTTCTCCCTTGTCCTTGAAGACCCAGTTCTGGATTGCTTCAAGATAGTCGTTATCTCCGTAGACGGAAGGATAGCCGAGTCGGTCTGTGATATGCTCCTTCAGAGCTTCGTCGACGGTCAATACGGCACCGAGTTTTTTGTTGTCATCCAAAAAGGTTCCGATGCTTCCGTTGATGACTTTGTTTCCACTGGCCTTGTCGGCTTCTGCCATTTTGTTGATGGCGATGATGTCATTCTTGCTTAACGGTTTCTGTGAACGGCTTGCGATATAATGTTCCATTTTTCTGACCCCTTGTTTTACTTTGAAATTATATCATTGTTGAATTTGTATGGAATATATTCTTAAAGGAAATGAATCAAGAAAAGGCTTACAAAAAACCGGTGGGTCACACCGGTCTATAGCTTTCTTCGATTCTCGGTTCGGCTTGTTTCTTTTTTCGGCTGATCTTCTCGATTTTCTTCATTGCCTTGATGGTTTTATGCTCCAGATAGGCGCATTTTTTGTCCGAGAGAGTCAGTATCCAGGCTTCCTTGGAAAGGGGAAGAACCCAGAAGACAAGCGGAAACATGTGGCTTTGGATCATATTGCATACTTTGGCGTTGAGCTTGTAGATTTTCTTTGCCTTCATCAAAGCGGTGAAGGGATGGCGGAATCCATGGAATCGGTGTCCTTCGTGGGCATGGTGCCAGTCATAGAGATAGAAGTCATGGAGAAGACAGCCCATGATTAAGGACTTATAGTCCAGATTCAGTTTCCTTTTTCTGGCATAGCTGTAGGCATGGACGGCCACTCTTATGGAATGGTCGTAGACGCTATAGCATCCATGGGCTACGTAATTCTTCATGGACTTATAGTTTTCGTTGGTGATGATCGGCAGTGCGACTTTCAGAAAATATTCATCAATTAGAAGTTCCATGGTTATGATTATATAACTTTTGTGTTTTCTTCAGAGTTCTTTTTTGTCTAAGTTCTCGTATTTGGTGAAGGATATTCTATATCCGTTGTCGTCTTCGTATGGTGTTTGGTCGATAAGGCGGAACTTTTTGTCTGCGTCAAGGTTTTCGAAATAGACTTCGGCATTTCCATCGGCATCAACCTTGGTAAGATAGACGAGATCGACATAGGGTAGCATCTGTCTGTAGATGCTTGCGCCTCCTATAACGAATACGTCATCTGTCTTCAGGGCTTCTTCTGTCTGATGGAGGAATTCTTCGAAGGTATGGACGTTTATGACGCCTTCATAATCATGGTTTTTGTCCATGGAGAGGACGATATTCGTCCTGTTCTTCAGCGGTTTGGATTCGGGGAAAGACAAAAGGGTGTTTTCTCCCATGATGACGGTATGTCCTTTTGTGTTAGTCCGGAAGTATTTCATGTCTTTGGGCAGATGGAACATAAGGTCGTTCTTCTTCCCGATTCCCCAGTTTCTGTCGGCATGAAGTATGGCAATCAGTTTCCCCATATTAAATGGCCACCGGTATTTTCTTTCCGAGTTTTTCGTACTCGTAGTCGACAAGTTCGAAATCGTCGAGAGTGAAGTCATAGAAATTTGTAATATTCGGATTCATTTTCAGTTTTGGGGCTTCATGCTGTGGCTTCTGGATGATTTCCTTGACCATATCGATGTGTCTGTCGTAGATATGGGCATCGGAAATGACATGGACAAGTTCTCCTGCCTTGAGTCCTGAGACCTGGGCAAACATCATGAGCAAAAGGGAATACTGGAGGACATTCCAGTTGTTGGCAGTAAGCATGTCGTTGCTTCTTTGGTTGAGGATTCCGTTCAGGGTGTTTCCGCTGACATTGAATGTCATGGAATAGGCACAGGGATAGAGATTCATTTCATGGAGGTCCTGGAAGTTATAGATGTTGGTCATGATTCTTCTGGAATGTGGATTGTTCTTCAGGTCATAGAGTACTCTGTCGACTTGATCGAACTCTCCTTCGGGATAGATGGATTTCTGTCTTAGCTGATATCCGTAGGCTTTTCCTATGGATCCTGTTTCGTCTGCCCAGGAATCCCAGATGTGGGAATGTAAATCATGGATGTTGTTGCTTTTCTTCTGCCAGATCCAGAGGATTTCGTCCAGGCAGTTCTTGAATGCTGTTTTTCTTATGGTAAGGATGGGTAGTTCTTCTTGGAGGTTGTATCGGTTTACGATTCCGAATTTCTTTATGGTATGTGCAGGTGTTCCGTCTTCCCAATGCGGTCTTACCGTATAGTCTGTATCCCAGACACCATTGGTCATGATGTCTTTCATGTTTTCAATAAAGATTTGGTCTGCTTTTGACATGGTGGTCTCCTTTAAAAATAGCGGGATATATTCTAGCACAAGCTTACTAGTAGCATGCCATTAATAATTAATACTTGTCAAAAAGACAGACGAAGTTGAGAAAAATATCTTTTCCTTTTTTACAATACTATTAGGGCAAAGACAATCACGAAATCCATAGGCGAATAGAAGATTCTGTTTTAACAATACTCTCAAGCGCTGCTATAGAATGATTAGGGATTTTTGAAGTAATGGAAGATTCTGTTTTAACAATACTCTCAAGCAAAAAAAAACAAAAAACCTTAATCAGATCGTAATGGAAGATTCTGTTTTAACAATACTCTCAAGCTATCAAGCCCCGGCTGATATGGAAAACTATGTAATGGAAGATTCTGTTTTAACAATACTCTCAAGCGCTACTTCCACGTCTACTGATATGTTCTTTGTAATGGAAGATTCTGTTTTAACAATACTCTCAAGCAGCTTTGATAAGCTCTTTCATCTCAAACGTGTAATGGAAGATTCTGTTTTAACAATACTCTCAAGCAATATTATTTTTATAGATGTTTTTGCCATAGTAATGGAAGATTCTGTTTTAACAATACTCTCAAGCCTAATTCTACAATGCCGCTAGTCAAGATTTGTAATGGAAGATTCTGTTTTAACAATACTCTCAAGCGCAAATTTGATGTGATGAATTTCGATGTCGGTAATGGAAGATTCTGTTTTAACAATACTCTCAAGCTATCGCCTACGTTAATCATATCGTTTAACCGTAATGGAAGATTCTGTTTTAACAATACTCTCAAGCGTAAATTAGATTGAATCCTAGAATGTTATGTAATGGAAGATTCTGTTTTAACAATACTCTCAAGCTGAAAGTGATGAACGCATTCCTGTTGACATGTAATGGAAGATTCTGTTTTAACAATACTCTCAAGCGATTTTTTCGCGTGCAAAAAAATTTTAAAAGTAATGGAAGATTCTGTTTTAACAATACTCTCAAGCAGCTTCCTTGGAAGCTAGCGACTAGTTAATGTAATGGAAGATTCTGTTTTAACAATACTCTCAAGCAAAAAATAAAAAAACCTTAATCAGATCCGTGTAATGGAAGATTCTGTTTTAACAATACTCTCAAGCTTTTTCTCCTTTTTTCCCACACAAATCGAGTAATGGAAGATTCTGTTTTAACAATACTCTCAAGCATGAGATAATCGGCATCCGAAGAGCCATCTGTAATGGAAGATTCTGTTTTAACAATACTCTCAAGCTCTTCGTCCAGTTCACCGGTAATTATTTTGGTAATGGAAGATTCTGTTTTAACAATACTCTCAAGCTTATCCATCATTTTCCTGAAGATGATGAAGTAATGGAAGATTCTGTTTTAACAATACTCTCAAGCGCCATTGGAATCAGCTGAATATACGTACAGGTAATGGAAGATTCTGTTTTAACAATACTCTCAAGCACAGTCATCAGTGAAGCCGCCTCTGCTGGCGTAATGGAAGATTCTGTTTTAACAATACTCTCAAGCACAGTCATCAGTGAAGCCGCCTCTGCTGGCGTAATGGAAGATTCTGTTTTAACAATACTCTCAAGCTGGCCAAGGGTTTTCGATACAAGAATGTGCGTAATGGAAGATTCTGTTTTAACAATACTCTCAAGCGCGGTATCGTATATGGTGACGCTTTATGGGTAATGGAAGATTCTGTTTTAACAATACTCTCAAGCGTTCTGTCGTTTGCCTTGTCCAAAGCCATGTAATGGAAGATTCTGTTTTAACAATACTCTCAAGCAATTAACCATAACAGCAATGCTAAGAACAAGTAATGGAAGATTCTGTTTTAACAATACTCTCAAGCTGCTCTTCAAGCGATAACACCTTTCCATTAGTAATGGAAGATTCTGTTTTAACAATACTCTCAAGCGAACGGATCATAGGAATAGATGTTGCCTTGGTAATGGAAGATTCTGTTTTAACAATACTCTCAAGCAAAGCTTGAATGTTAAATTTGCAAAATTCGTAATGGAAGATTCTGTTTTAACAATACTCTCAAGCCATATGCTTTTGTTAAAAGCGAGGACGCCAGGTAATGGAAGATTCTGTTTTAACAATACTCTCAAGCTGAAATCCTGAATCGGCTTCATAATTTTGGTAATGGAAGATTCTGTTTTAACAATACTCTCAAGCACAATCTGGGATGGAAAAGCGGAAGAGACGTAATGGAAGATTCTGTTTTAACAATACTCTCAAGCTTCTGCACAAACATCAAAACTAAAAACAAGTAATGGAAGATTCTGTTTTAACAATACTCTCAAGCACAGAGGATTGGTGGTCACAATCAAGAATCGTAATGGAAGATTCTGTTTTAACAATACTCTCAAGCAAAGGGGAGGGTGTCTCCATCAAGCATCGGTAATGGAAGATTCTGTTTTAACAATACTCTCAAGCAAGCACTTGGAGATACATTCGATTGGCTTGGTAATGGAAGATTCTGTTTTAACAATACTCTCAAGCTACAAAGATAAGCAGTTTCGTATGGTGAAAGTAATGGAAGATTCTGTTTTAACAATACTCTCAAGCAAAAAATTCATCATATATTTTATGTTTCCTGTAATGGAAGATTCTGTTTTAACAATACTCTCAAGCATTGCGACAATATTCTAATAAAACCGCCGGGTAATGGAAGATTCTGTTTTAACAATACTCTCAAGCACGACAGTCCAATCAGGCAGTTGACCGAATGTAATGGAAGATTCTGTTTTAACAATACTCTCAAGCCTTCGCTTTCATTCCTAAGAACACTGATAGGTAATGGAAGATTCTGTTTTAACAATACTCTCAAGCGCCATTGGAATCAGCGGAATAAACATATAGGTAATGGAAGATTCTGTTTTAACAATACTCTCAAGCCTCAAAACACTTGGTTTTTAGCCTGTTTTTTCGTTAAACCGGTAATATTTTAATATTTTTACGAATTTGAATCAATATGAAGTTCACACAGATCTTGATCAATTCTAACGATAAAAACATCTGGAATCTTATAGGATGGAAAGTGGGTTGAGAGAATCAAAACATCCACTTCTTGTCTTTTCATTTCTTCTAGGAAGGAAAGCAATTCTTCTTCCATCATAAAATCAAATAGGTTAAGAAATACAAAGACACGAAACTTGAATATTTCTGAAAGGATCTTGATCTGTTCTGAAAGTGAACCAAGCATGTTTTCTTTCTCCGGCTCATAAGATAGTGAGAAGTTTTTGAGAAAGGTTTGTAATGCCATATCGGAATCATAGGAAAGACGTAAAGGATAATCGTAACTAATGGATTCGAGATAATCATTGATTTCATTCAAAAGCATAAGGTATTTTTCATTTTCAGTGCTGTCAATAGAGGTGGCAACATCCTTTTGAATTGTGGTATTAAGCTTTTTTTCATCGATAATGAGATTCAAAGGATTTTCGATGAAATAGACGTTTTTATCAAATTTCTGTTCCTTGTCTTTCTCGTACAAAAGGAAATCATTTTCTTCTGGATTAGAAGTCATCTGAAAAATGATTTTTCGAAGAAAGGCAGCATTTTCGATGCAAAGAATATATTGTGTTGTTCTATCGAAAGCGAATTCTTTCTCAATGTTTTTATGCTTTAGTACCATCATAATTCTAGATATCTTTCATCGCTATCCACGATATCCGTTGTGAATTCACCGAGCAGATAGTCCATGCTGGCAAACTGTTTTTCCGTCACCGTTATCATCGATACCATACCTTTGGATGGTATATGTGATTTCAAGGCTTTTTCCATATTTTTTACAGCTGCTTCATTGATTGATAACTTCACATAAATAGATTCTTGGAACATGATAAAACCGATTTGTTTCAAGTATTTGACAAATTGTCGATAATCCCTCCTCTGAGCTGCGGTTTCAACAGGAAGATCAAACATCAATATGGATCTCATATATCTATAGTTGCTCATTTAAAAAGGTCACCTTAATCAAAAGAGTAGGATCATTTGAATTCAATGCATTGAAAACACTAAAAGCAAAACTATGAATCGCATTTGATAGTATGGTCACTTTGTCATCGCAGAGGATTTCCATATTCAGGATATCAATAAGCTGTTTCTTGAAATCGTTTTTCGTGATAAGGCCTTTTGCTATTGCTCTATCAACAAAAGGTCGAAAAGGCTCCATGATATCGCACCCGAAATTAAACGGATTATCCGGTCCGATATGATGTATTCCAATTTGGTTTAGATATCCCGCAATGGATATCTCGCGATTGACAGTAGACAAAAGCATGGAATAGCCATAATTCAGATAAACATTCGTATCTACATTATCTTTTCTTCGATCAAAGTTTAATCCAAAAAGGGAAGCAAAATAAGCTTTGGCTGCCAACCCTTCCCTGTTTGTTTCATCGCCAGATACCAGTTGGCTTTCATACTCGAAAATCATCTGGCTTGTCTTTGTATCTTCCAACGACTGAACCAATAGACCTTGGTTATGAATTTTCTGCTTGATTACATTTGCCCATACCAATCGTTTGATTTCTTCTGACCAACCAAGTTGCATCTTAATTCTTTCAAAGGTATTATGTGCCCCATGTTGGGGCACAAGTTCGGATTGTGGATTATGCTTGGAATCGCAAAAGATTACTTTGATTTTATGGTTGATTAGCTCCGAAATCAGCGCCGTTGTTATACAGACCTGCTGGTTTTCAATAATCAAAACAGAGATATCGTCCAAAAGAATTCGTGTTTCCTTATCATTTCTGCAGACAAGATAATTGAGTTGTGTTTCCAGTTTGCATCGATTATTGATTTTTACAATCCTAAACGACATAAATCAATCCTCTGGGACTGTGAAGAGGACTTTTTCATAAAGACCTGTAACGGACGTTTGAATGATTTTTGTATTTAAAGTCAAATTCTTAGAAATCATTATTATTCCACAATTTTTAGGAAAACAATTATTGATATTTGTCAAATCAACACCTCTAACACTTTTACAAGAAATTAGTTTAATTAAATTTATCAATTGAACCATTTGATTAAATGTTGTCAACGTTTCAAAATCAACAATATGCATTTTTAATTTTTGAAAAGTTGTACTAAGAACAGGTAAGCCTTCATACTCGGGTCTACAGAAAACATCATCAATCAAATACATAAACAAGTCGTGGAGTTCCGTTCTTGTAAGTTCGATTTTTCCCTTGACAATATCGCCTTTTTCGAATTGTTCGTAGAAACTTGTATCAACTTTGTTTCCTGCTTGATTGTTCAATCCAAAGAGTTTACTGATTTTCTTTATTGTTTTCATATATTGTTCAGAAATGTGAAGTTCAGACATATTAAAACAAACAATCGAATCATTTGTTTTTCCACTGATTCCCAATCTAACATAACCGTTTTTACCATTCTCGGTTGTATAGGGAATCTGAACGATTGTCTTCATCAACAATTTCTCAATCAAAATCTTAGGATTCTTCAATCCATTATTATCGGATAAATATTTTTCCAATTTCGCTTCATCTTCTCCGATGGTCATTCTTGCTATCGTAGGAATAAATTCCAGTGAGTAGATATTTTTTCCTTTCTTTCCATCGGATCTTACCAAAGATACATATGGGTTGGTAAGGTCAGAATATCCACCATATTTCTTTTCAAATCCAGGTTTTGAAAAAGGTCCTGTCATCTTCAGAGGATAGGAAGCATTGCCTTCTTTTGCTGTATGCAAAGAAATCTTGTTGAAGAAGCCTTGCTTTCCAACATTTGTAACCATCATCTTAGTAACAAGTGGATCCTGATAAGAGAGATATTTTCTGACTAAATCGATGGTTCCTTTTGAATCCGGATCTTCGATTTTTCCTTCTTTATCGAGATATCGTTTTGCTTTCCAGACTAGAGCATCCGTATACATCATTCTGGCATCATGCTTGAAGATGTATTCAGGCTTCATATTCATACCTTCTAGATAGGATAATTTATGTTGAATGTTCTTCGGATTTCCGGAGGAGAAAAGTTTGTTGAATACATTTCCGACAACGATATTGAGATAGGCGTCATGAGCATGATGGAAATCATTGGCTTCTCTGGATTTGACCAAATCGAATATTTTTCTGAAATCAGAGACATTTCCGGCCTTGGAATAGACAATCTTGGCCTTAGGATCTATTTTCTTAAGTACTTCACAAATAGCCTTGACGGATTGGCTTGTGGAAACAAGCTGTCTTTGGACGAATCCGGACAGTTCATTGTCGGTGAGTGGTCTGGTTACCGATCTTAATAGCCTATCCCTTTTTGCAGTTGGCATTAGATTACCACCGCTCTTTGAACTGAGGATGTTGATCCAGTCTCTTCCTTCCTTTGTCAGAATGGAATTCGGAATCGGATAAAGGTCACTCTTATTATTGTTGACTTGTTTTTCGACCAGAACAGTATTCAAAAAGCTGTCGTCCTTTACTTTTGACTGAGGAATGATGTGATCGATATCATAATTGGTAGAAAGTTCGTCGATCGGGATTTCTTTCCCAGTGTAGACGGATTTTCCAAGCTGCATAAAATACAGGAAGAGTTTCTTTCCTTGAAGTTCGCCTTCCTCCCTATTTTTCAAGTCTTCTTCTAGTCTTGCAATTCTTTCTTCTTTATAGTTTTTCTTTACAGCCGCATAATATTCAAGCAATTTCTTCTTACGGCTCTGTGTTCTCTTCTTTTCGCCTTCGGTTCTTGTCGATTCCACGAAATACGAATCGAAGTGATCGATGTGAAGGAAGTTTTTGAGCTCCTCTACGATCTTCATGGTCTGAAGAAGAGCACGCTTCATCATCGGAGATACGTATAGACTTTCCAATACATCATCGATGGTACCACCGATTTCCTCATTTAGTTTCTCTATCTGTGGCATGAAACCATATCGATAGTTTCCATCATCTTTCTTTGAGGTCAGGATTTCCATGAAATTCTGATTGGTTTCCCACATGAGATCCATGATTGACGTCGGGAGAATTTCACCGGTATCCGTATTTACGATATCGATTTTCAAGCCTGAAAGAAGCTTGTTGGACAGTCTTGCCCATCCATCAAATTTCAGATTGGCAATATATCTTATTTGGCTATCGGTCAGGTTGTACTTTTTCAGTCTCTTCAGCATTAGGTCTTTGTTTTCGAATGTAGCAATATCATAGATGATTTGTTCGGCAAGTGCTTGTTTTTTGCAATCTAGACAAAGTTCATTTCCGAATGCCCGATCGTCCATCATGGATATCCATGAGGATAAGGTAGCATGGAAATCATCCGCTGTGACGCCTCTCTCACCATCAACAGTTGTTCCAGAGGAGGTGAGTGTTACTCCTGTTTTGTATTTGCATTTCAAAGCTTCTTGAACCGACTTAAGAGTGGGTTTCTTTTTCTTGAAATAGACTTCCTGAATCAAATATTTCTTATCTTCTTTGGTGATGTACTGGCCGTTGATTTTCCATTTGTTCATCTCATTAAGAAGAACGTACATCTGATATATCAGCGATTGTTTTGGAAGTGTGGGTTCCTTAATCAGATAGGTGCAGTAATTCTTGAGGTTTTCCATGAATTTTTCTGCCGTCTTGTCTTCGTTTACCACGTCATGGAAATTCCACGGAGTGATTCTTTCATCTGAATTCTTGGCAATCCATTGGATTTTTGCTTTTGCAGATAAAGGACCGACAAAATAGGGAATCTTGAATTTTAAGATGGATTCGATTTTATAGCACTGCTTATCCGGATTGTTATAATCCTTATCCATTTCACCGAGGAATGGATAATACTTTTTCTGATTGTCAAGAATTTGTCTCATTTCGTTGAGATTCAGTTGATAAGGAAGTACTCCGTTTTCCTTGGAATTTTGTCTTAGAAGATAGGTTTTCCCTTCGATACTGTTTTTGATGTTGAGAAGTCTTTCTTTATCGCCAGGTTCCTTTTCAATAAAGGTTTCTTTTGTTGCTTCTTCAACCGGAAGGATCTTTTTAATCTGGGCATACAAGTCGTCTTGGGTTGTGCTGTGTTTGACCCCGACTTTTCGTCCTTTCACATCGTTGAATCCAATATAATTGACATAATTCGGAATCGGTTTTGCATTTTTTCCTTTTCCAACGGTTTGTTTACGGAAGAAATTGGAATACTCCTTCGGATTGTATCGGCGAACAAGGTCTTTCAGTTCTTTGAGCTGCCTTTTGTGGTTCTCATAGATCTGAACCATGGCATCGGAAACACTTGACTCACCTCGTAAAAGGGAGGAAAGAATTCTTATGTCATAGATTTCTTTTAATTTTAGAAGTAGCTTGGTTCTTTCTTCTCCGATACTATCAGGACATATCGGAATCACCTTATCCAAAAAATCGTCGGAATCAAATTCGATGGCAGTCTTTCCCGTTTCTTCATCCAATTCGATTTCGGGGAAAAGTCCAGATAGTTTCTTCTTTTTTCCAGCGATAAGATCCAGCATCTGGCGTGGAAGAGAAGTGGATTTCGAACCAGTAAGTTTGAAGGCAGCTACCATGGCATCCGAGATTTCACCGATTTTGGTGATTGTTTTGAATTTCGTATTCAGGTCATCAGCAATTTCTGGAGTACAACGGAACGAAATAGAATCCATGCTTTCTTCTTGTAAGTTGATTTCTTCTAGAATCTCATCCAACTGGTTGAATTCATCCATGATGGTTTTAGGATCATTACCGATGGAACTCATCTCTCCTTCATGGAGGAAATTACCACGATATTTGATCATATGGGCAAGACAAAGATAGATTTCTCGGATATCGAATTTCATTTCCGGATGATCTATGATGGCTTGTCTTAGATGGTAAATGGTCGGATAATCCTTAAAGAACTGATTATCGCTTTTGCTCGCTCCGTTAAAAAGCAGATGTTCACTTCTTAGCTGTTCTTCTCTGTCTTCGTTGTGAATGGCGGAATTGTTTAGCCTATCGAAGAAATAGGGATCTACTTTTGCCATTTCATCTTTGAAGATATCCTGAAGGAGAGTGATTCTCCATCTTCTTCTCTGGTATCTTCTTCTTCCTTCGCGGGAAGATCTACGTCCTTTTGCCGTACTTGCTTCGTCAAACAGTCTTGCTCCCCAAATGTGGTTTCCGTAGTATTTCGTATTTTCACCGTCTCTTACCACACGGTGCTTCTTGATGATATGGTAATCCTGATCCGTAACGCAAAAACCGACCGAGTCTGTTCCGACATCCAATCCCAAATAATATTTTTTCGGTTCCATCTTGAATTTTGCTCCTTTCTAGCTTAAACTAGTGTTGTTTTAACAATACGAGTTCAAGTAAACGTTTGTCTCAAGTCAGTCCGCGTTTGGCGGACTTTTTTTATTGTACCTACGTTTTTGACGTCTGAATGTATTATATAACAAAAAAGGGCTTACTTAAACGATATTTTTCAATGAAGCATACTGAATCTTTCTTTATAGTTTATATATATAATGTAATAATAAAGAAAGATTCATTTTTTCAAAAAAGGGTATAGTTTGTTCAGAATACACTTTATTCAAGAAAACAATCAAATGTCAGTTTTTGATTATCATATTTCAATCCACAGAAAAACTCCTGACGGGAACGTTCATACGTTTTAGTCAGGAGTTTTGTTTCAGTTGTTTTCTTTTGTAAGTTTTGTCGGATCGGACGGTTCGTTCTTATAGGTGAGTTTAAGGAATATCGGGGTAAGGAAGCTGGAGACCAATATAAGGACAAGGGTATAGACCATTAGCTGAGAGGAGATAAGGCCTCCGTCCACACCTTTCTGGGCGCAGACGATGACGACTTCTGCTCTTGCCATCATACCGATTCCGACTCTGAGGGAATCCTTGAAGCTGTACTTGGAGATGAGGGCACCGGTCCCGGCACCGACAACTTTTCCAAGGAGTCCGAAGACGACCCAGAGAAGACCGAAGACCATGAAGTGGACGTCGAATCCGGTCTTGGATGTATACATATTCATGGCGATGCAGGCAAAGAAGACCGGAGCGAAGATGTTGTCGGCCAGGGTTTCGGAACGATGGTCGATATAATGTTCGGTATTCGTCCTTGCCAGGATCAGTCCGATGAGATAGGCACCGGTGATATCGGCGATGTTGAAGTATTCGGCAAGGTAGGACCAGATGAAGCAGACGCCAAGGGCAAGGATTGTGATTCTGATATGATGCGGATACTTGCTTCCGAGCCAGTTGAAGAGTTTCTTGAGCAGGATTCCGGCACCGAAGGTGAGAGCAAAGAAGAGAAGCATGAAAAGAATGATGAGACCGACATTGAGGGCTGTGCTTGTGCTTCCGGTAGCCTGCATGATCATTCCGGCAAAGGTGGAAGTGTCGTTGGTACTGCTTCCGGATTTGGCAAGGGAAAGAACAAGGGAGAGAAGGATGATACCGATGATATCGTCAAGGATGGCAGCAGAGACCAAAGACATACCTACCTTGGAATCCAGTCTTCCCAGTTCCTTAAGCGTAGCCACGGTGATGGAGACGCTGGTTGCCGTAAGAACGACTCCATAATAGATTTCGGTATAGATAGGTGAAATACCAGGTATTTCAAGCTGACCACCGGTGATCTTGTCGAAAGTGAAGGAGAGAAGGAAACCAAACAGCATCGGAACGATGACGCCAAGGGAGGTGATGATGACAGACTGCCAGCCGACGGCCTTGACTTTGTTGATGTCGGTTCCAAGACCGGCAGAGAACATGATGAGGATGACACCGACTTTGGCAAAGAGATCAAGACCGGAGAGTGTGTAGTCTGTCAGGATGTTCTGGTTGGGGATGAAGGTGATAAGACCGACGACGAGTCCGGATACCAGAAATCCGATGACCTGAGGAACTTTGAGTTTGTGCAATGCCAGAGAGAAGAGTTTGGCAAGAATCAATATCAGACCTAACGGCAGGAGTATCTGATATGGTTTGGCTTCTACTGCATTCTGAGAGAAGCTGAGCAGATTCGTTGAATCAGACAGCATATAAAAAATATCTCCTATTACTTCCTTATTTTAAAACGCTAGGAGTCTTTGTTGTTGTTTTTATATAAGAAATCGCTTCCAGTCCAGTTATTTCTTTTCCGTCTGGATAAAATGCCGGAGTTTATCATTGAGTTTAGGATAGATGTTCTTGATATACCATAGTTCTGTGGAAAGAGAAAGGATGTCGTCGAAAGGAAACCAGCCGAGATCGGAGTTCTCGTCGTCTTTGATCCGGAGTCTTTCTTTTTCGTCGGCTTCCAATAGATAGGTGACGTTGAGGTGAAGGTGGGTAGAGACATAGTCTCCTTTTTTGATATGTCCGTCGACGGATAAGCTCTCAAGAGAGAAGATTCCATCTTCCAGAAGAGGTCTTACTTGACTGATTGAGCTTTCTTCCCTGACTTCACGGAGAGCTACACTAAGAAGGTCTTCTTCTCCGTCTGCATGTCCGCCAAGCCATGTCCATGATTTATAGATGTTATGATAGCAAAGGAGAATCTTGTCCCTTTCCTTGTTGACAACCCAAGCACTGGCTGTGAAATGGCAGATGGTGTTTTTTCTTGTGAATACGTCTTTTTCTTCTCTTAAGGCCTGTAGGAAAAGTGTTTTGTCTTTTTCTTCCTGTTCGTTATAGGGGATGTAGTTCTGAATTTGTTCTCTCAGTTTCATACTTCTATTTCAATATGGCGATGACATGCTCTTGTCTTCCGGCTACCATATGCGGGACTTTGTCTTCGTCGATATAGACGTTCGTTTCGGATCTCATACCGAAATCCGGAGCATAGATTCCCGGCTCCAGGGAGAAGGAGATATTCGGTATGATTTTCCTTGTATCGTGGGATTCGTAGTTGTCGATGTTGACTCCAGGTCCGTGGGGAGAGACATCCACGGCTATGTTGTGTCCTGTCCTATGGGTGAAGTATTCTCCGTATCCGCTCTTTTCGACGACTTCCCGAGCAACATCATCCACTTCGTATCCGAAAACTTCACGGAGAGGGAGTTCTTGTCTGAGAAAATCAAAGGCAGTATCGACAGCCCGTCTTAGGATCTGGAACCTGTCTTCGTAGACTTTGGGGACTTCTTTTCCGACATATCCCATCCAGGTGATATCGCTGTAGACGGCTTTGGGATGGTCCATTTTTGCCCACATGTCAATCAGGACACAGTCACCTTCTGCGATATCGGAATGGATTTCCTTTGTAGGCCCGTAATGGGGATTGGAGGCATTGCTATTGATGGCGACAATCGGTTCATCGTCATAGACCATTCCTTCTTCGTGGAATCTTCTTGAGATATACTGTTGGACCTGATATTCGTCTGTCTTTCCTTTTTCTTCGATTTCCTTTTTGATGAAACGGAAGGCTTCATCTTTGATTCTCAGGCTTTTTTCAATGGCTTCTTCTTGTAGGGCATAGGATTCTTTGTCATAGCAGGCTAAGAATCTCTGAAGCAGGTCTCCGCTGGAAACGGCTTCTATTCCCAAGGATTTGACATACTCGACAGAGCCATAGTCTGCTAAGGAGATTCTGGGAAGTAGACCGTCTTCGGAAATGTCCATGCAGACTTTCTTATAGTCTTTGAACATCTTCTTTTCGAGTTGGAGCATTTCCTTCCAGGTTTTATAGACGACAAGATCGAATTTGTCCTGCAGATCCTTTAGAAATACAGTATCAATGGTATGGGTTATGAGATATGGTTTTCTGTTTTTCTCGAAAACCATGATGATTTTTCTTGTCAGCATCTTTTCTCCAAGGAAGGAGACGAGGGTCTTGTTCCTGTTTTCGTAATCGACGATGATCCAGGCATCGATATGGTTCTTTTCTAAATATTCTTCAATGATTTTCGTTTTTTCCATGTTCTTGTTCCTCATGTATAAATTTCAATACGTCTTGGCTTAAGAAGACTTTGATTCCTTCTTTCTTCAGACTGAGATAGGTTTCGACTTCGATGGGAGAGAAGGTGATCATGGCTTTTTTGTCTTTGGCTTTTTTGTTGGGAAGGATGGCATTGTTCATTTTGAGATAGGTTTTGATTTCCTTTTTTTCGCGGAACGGTTTTTCATAGACTTCGGTATAGGGATCTACAGAATAACTATAGAGAAGTTCTTCTTTGTCCGGTGTGTCATAGTCCAGATCTAGGTTTTGGACATCCATTCCTCTCTGATTGGTGAAATAGTGTATGTTTCCTTTTCGGATGTCTGCTCTCAGTTTCAGATTGCTGGCTAGTCTGATGTTCTTTTTGGTTGCTTTTTTGGGAATGCATCCTTTTTTGTCGATGACAGGATAGGGTTCTTTGAGAAAGTCTTCATAGTTTCCGTAGTAGTCAATTATCTCTTTCTTCATCGCTTCATAGACTTTCATGGTATTGATGCAGTCTCCCAGAGCTCTATGGTATCCGTATTCGTTTTCGATCTGATAATATTCCACAAGATCCTTGAGTCTGTGGTGAGCTAGCATCGGTAGTAGGATTCGGGATAGTTTCAGCGTATCGGTATAATGGAAGGTTCTGTTATCCTGGATTTTGTCTAAGGCATGGTAAAGGAAATCGAGGTCGAATCCGACGTTCTGACCGAGAATGATGTCATCTTTCAAAAAGGAGAGAAATTCCGGAAGGGTTTCTTCTATGCTTTTTTCTTTTTCTACCATGATATTGTCGATTCCAGTCAGAGCGGTGATATAGGAGGAAATTCTTTCCTTGGGTCTGATCAGTTTGGTATAGGTGTCTATGATTTTTCCTTCTTTTACTTTGACGGCTCCGATTTCGATGATTTCGTTTTCGCTTGGGTCAAGTCCGGTGGTTTCCAGATCCAGGGAGATGTATTCTTCCGGGAAGAGGTAGTCGGATGCTTTGAGGTATTCTTTGGTTCTTTTGTTTGTATTCATAATGTTTTCCCGGATATTATAAACCATATATTTGTTTTCTTGGCATAGAGGAATGGGTTGTCGTTTCAAAAGTTGCCATCGCAATATTTGATATTCGTTATTCTCTTGTTTTGATTCTTCTTTGAAATTCTTATAGGAGCACTAAGAATTAACTACTGATAAAGGAAAAATAATTACGACGACCATTCATTATATTGGCAAAATCGACAAAACAACAGGCTATTGCAAAACGGAAATCGTCATTCCTGAGTATTATTCCTGTGCGACGTATGAAGTGGAATCGATCGTGCTTTGGGATAAAGCCACCAATTGTTCTATTTTCAGCCTCAATTATCCGGGATTCGACTCACTTGAACGTAGAATAGATATTCAAACGGCAAATCCGGATGATGAGGCACCGACTTTGGATATAAACAGCATCAAAATTTCTGCAGTTCCTTCTAATCCGACCTGCCCTAACGGGGAAACATATGTAACCATTTCTATTGATGTCCAAGATAATTATTCAGGGATGTTCATCGGTTATTTGAAGCTTGTCGATCCGCGAGGAACAATACACGGGGATTGGATTTACTTCGGTTGGGCAGGCGGGTCCTATTATGGTCCAAAAGAAATGAAGAACTTCGAAATCCATAAGACTCTTCCTGTCGGAAGTGATCCGGGAACTTGGGGAATCTACGAAATAAGTTTGACGGATTTTGCAAGCAATACAAGGGTTTATAACTTTGTGGAATACGAGCATTTCGAAGTAGATAAGAACTAAGACGATTGAAAATGCCCTTCTTGTCATAGAGATGGGCATTTTTCTTTTAAAAAACGTGTAACCGGTTTCAAGTAATTTGGTATAGACTTCTTTTTGAAACCTTTATAGAATTTTAGTGTTGTTGAAGCGACTATTCGTATAATTACCCAGATTGGTGGGAAGTCTCTACGCTGTGGCCCTTAAGCCAGCACTACGAATAAATCATTCATATCTTTTTTATTTTCAAAGATTTATTTTTAATTATTAGAGATTTTTCTCCTTTATCGGTATTGAAAGTCACTTTGACGGATACCTTTAAAGGAGAATTTTTAAAATGAAAAAGGGTCTCAGAAGCTTGGTCGTCTTAGGTTTTGTTTCCATTCTCGCCTCCTGCGGTAATTCTTCCGACACTGGTGTTGTTTCCAACAAAGGCAGTGCTACTGGCTCTACGGAAAAGATGAAGGTCGGTCTTATTGCTCTTCATGACAACAACTCCACCTATGACAAGAACTTCATCGATGCTTTCAACAAAGCCTGCGAAAAGACCGGAGTCCAGCCAGTCATCAAGACCAACGTTCCGGAAAGCGATGAAGCTTATACAAAGGCCCAGGATCTTGTCGACGAAGACTGCAAGTTCATCTTCGCAGATTCGTTCGGACATGAAGCTCATATTCTAAGAGCCGCCCAAGAAAACAAGGATGTTCAGTTCTCCCATGCTACTGGAACCCAGGCTCATACTGCCAAGGTTTCCAATTTCCACAATGCCTTCGCCTCTATCTATGAAGGAAGATATCTTGCCGGTGTCGCCGCTGGCCTTAAGCTTCAGAAAATGATTGAAGCCAATCCTAATACTTCCAAGAAACTTGGTTATGTCGGTGCTTGGCCTTATGCTGAAGTCATCTCTGGTTTCACTTCTTGGTATCTTGGTGTCAGATCTATCGTCAGTGATGTTACCATGGAAGTCCAGTTCACTGATTCCTGGTATGATGAAACTGCCGAAAGAAGCACTGCCGAAGCTCTTATCAACAGAGGTTGCAGTTTGATTTCCCAGCACGCCGATAGTTATGGTGCTCCGAAGATGTGCGAAGAGAAGAACGTTCCGAACGTCACTTATAACGGATCCACCGAGACCGAATGCCCCAACACCTACCTCATCTCTTCCAGAGTCAATTGGGAGCCTTATTTCGAATATGCCATCGGACAGGTCAAGGCCGGCAAGGCTATCGACACCGATTGGACCGGAGAACTCGGAACTGATCTTTACACCGGTTCTGTCGCTCTTTCCACTCCTGGAAAGAAAGCCGCTGTCGAAGGAACCGAAGCCAAGCTCAACGAAGTCGCCGGAAAGCTCAGAGATGGTTCTCTCAAGGTCTTCGACACTTCCAAGTTCACCGTCAACGGTGAAAAGGTTACCACCTATAAGGCAGACGTCGATGATGACGGAACCTACACTGGCGATACTGAAGTCATCAAGACTGAAAACGGCATTTCCTATTTCGCTGAAAGCGAATTCCGTTCTGCTCCTTACTTCGATCTTCACATCGACGGAATCACTTGGCTTAACCACAATAACTAATCTGAAATTCAGTCGATAATCTTTTGCCCAGGAGAGAAAAATCTCTCTTGGGCTTTGTGTTTGATAGGAGATCCACATGGAAACAGAAAATCAGAAGAAAGAACCCTTCATCCGATTGGAGAACATCTCGAAATCATTTGGAAACGTTGTTGCGAATTCCAACGTCAATCTTGATATTTATAAAGGCGAGATTCTTTCTCTTTTGGGTGAAAACGGAAGCGGAAAGACAACCTTAATGAACATGCTTGCCGGTATCTATTTTCCGGATTGCGGAACCATCTACATCAACGGGAAACCGGCCGTGATTACTTCGCCGAAGGATTCCCATAAATACAACATCGGAATGATCCATCAGCATTTCAAATTGATCGATGTCTTCGATTCGATCGAGAACATCATCCTCGGCATCAAGCCGGAACGGAATTTCTTCGGAAGGATCATCGACCGCATCAAAAAACAGGAGAAACCCAATTACGCATCCAAGAAGCAGGCCAGGAAAGCCGTTCTTGAGATCCTCAACCGCTATGGATTCAAATTGGATCTTTCCAAGAAGGTCTTCGACATGTCCGTTTCGGAGAAGCAGACTCTTGAAATCGTAAAGGCCCTTTACCGTGGTGCCGATCTTCTGATTCTCGATGAACCGACGGCTGTTTTGACACCGGTGGAGATCCAGCATCTGTTCGATGTGCTCCGCAACATGAAGAAGGACGGAAAATCCATCATCATCATTACCCATAAACTGAACGAGGTCATGGAAATCTCCGACCGTGTTGCCGTCTTGAGGAAAGGCGAATTCATCGGTTCTGTCTCGACCAGGGAAACCGATGAGGACAAACTCACCGAAATGATGGTCGGAAAGAAAGTGGAGCTCAATATCCACAGGGATGAACCTGTCGACTGCAAGGACAGACTCATCGTGAAGAACCTCAACTGCAGAAACGAGGATGGCGTCTACACTTTGAAGAACGTCTCCTTCACGGCAAGAAGCGGTGAGATTCTCGGTATTGCCGGCATCTCAGGGTCCGGACAGAAGGAGATTCTCGAATCCATTGCCGGACTGGTCAAGGACGACAGCGGTCAGATCACCTATATCGATCCTTCGCAGGGCGACAAACCGGTCAACCTCAAGGACAAGACTCCCAGCCAGATCCGGGAACTCGGTGTCCGTCTCTCCTTTGTTCCGGAAGATAGACTCGGCATGGGTCTTGTCGGAAACATGGATATCATCGACAACATGATGCTCCGTTCCTATCGGAGAGGGAAGCTGATGTTCGTCGACAGGAACAAGCCGAAGATGCTGGCAGACGAAATCGTCGAGGAACTGGAGGTCAAGACGCCTTCGGTCAATACAGCTGTCCGGAAGCTTTCCGGCGGAAATGTCCAGAAGGTCTTGGTCGGAAGAGAAATCGCCGCTGCTCCGAAAGTCCTGATGGTCGCCTATCCGGTCCGTGGTCTTGACATCAATTCTTCCTATACCATCTACAATCTTCTCAACGACCAGAAGAAGAAGGGTGTTGCCGTCATCTATGTCGGCGAGGATCTTGATGTCCTGATTGCGCTCTGCGACAGGATTGCCGTCATCGGAGGTGGCAGCATCCAGGGAATCGTCGATGCCAGAAAAACCGACAAGAACGAAATCGGCCGTCTTATGACGGCAAACGAGGTGAAACAAAATGCCTGAGAAAACACTTCACAAGAAAAGGGAGCCTCTCTTCCACGTCATCAAAAGGAGCAACATCAAATGGTATCAGTCCCTTTCCATCAAGCTTCTTTCCGTCGTCTTTGCCTTTCTGATTGCCTGCCTTATCATCTATATCTTCACCAAGGCTAGTCCTTCGGTGTTCTTAAAGGGTCTCTTCGACGGCTGCTTCAGCAAGCCGAGAAGGACCTGGGTCATGTTCCGAGACTTCTCTCTTCTCTTGATCGTCGGTCTTGCCCTGATTCCGGCCTTCCGAATGAAATTCTGGAACCTTGGGGGAAATGGTCAGATCCTGATTTCCTCCCTGGTCAGCATCATGTGCATGTACTATTTCGGAAACATGAAGATGCCCGACTGGGCCATCATCCTGATTTCTGTCCCCTGTTCAGTCCTTGCCGGTGCCATATGGGCTGTGATTCCGGCTATCTTCAAAGCCTTCTTCAACACCAACGAGTCCTTGTTCACCTTGATGCTGAACTATGTTGCCGAAGGTCTTGTGGCTGCTTTCATTGCCCTTGTCGTCAAAACGGGTTCCGGTGTCCTGAACCCGCTTTCTTCCGGACATCTTCCCAATGTCTACAACAACTATCTTCTGACCATTTTGGTCGCCATCCTTCTTTTGATCTTCGTTTTCATCTATCTTCGGTTCAGCAAGCACGGTTATGAGCTTCAGGTCGTCGGCGAATCGAGGAACACGGCCAAATACATCGGAATCAACGTAAAATGGGTCATCATCCGTACGATGCTGCTTAGCGGTGCCTTATGCGGAGTCGTCGGTCTTCTTCTTGGCCAGGGAATCAACTATACCGTCAATACCGAGTCGGCCAAGAACATGGGATTCACGGCCATCATGGTCAGTTATCTTGCCCAGTTCAACCCGCTTACCATGGTGTTCACTTCCTTCCTCATCACTTTCATCAACACCGGTATGTCCCAGGTCCAGAGTACCCTGAACATCACAAACAGTTCCATTGCCAATATCATCGTCGGTCTCATCTATTTCTCCGTCATCGCCAGCGAATTCTTCACTTCCTATAAGATCCTATTGACCAACCACGCTCCAAAATCCGGATCCAAGTCCTTGGAAACCCTGACAGCCAAATTAAGGCTCATCAATCCTTTTTCCAGAACAAGGAAAATGAAAGAGGAGGATAAACAATGATCGTACTGAATACCATCCTGCCAAGTGCCATCGCCATCGCAACCATCTTCCTCTTCGGCTGCGTCGGTGAGATTCTGATGGAGAAATCCGGACATCTGAACCTCGGTCTTCCCGGTGTCATGTGCTTCGGTGCCTACGGAGGAAGCTTGGGTGTTTCGCTTTTCATGCAGAACTACGCCAGCGACTATACCAAAGCTCCTTATCTTCCTCTGATCCTTGTCGCCATTTCGATGAGCATCGTCTTCTCCTTGATTGCCGGATTGATCTATGCCCTGTTGACTGTCACCCTCAAATGCAATCAGAATGTCACCGGTCTTGCCATGACGACCTTCGGTGCCGGCTTTGCCGAATACTTCATGAGCATCATCGACAAGAAGAGCTTTGCTGCGGCAAGTGCCATCATCAAAAGAACCCTGCCGTTTGGAAAGACGACGGGAACCTTCGGCCTTATCTTCTTCGATCAGACGTTCCTTGTCTATTTTGCCATCCTTCTTGCCATCATCGTGTTCTTGATTCTCAAGAAGACGAGGATCGGATTGTCCCTTAGAGCCGTCGGCGAGAATCCGTCCACCGCGGATGCTGCCGGTATCAATGTGAACAAATACAAATACATGGCTATATTGACAGGTTCTTCCGTTGCCGGTCTTGGCGGATTGTATTACGTCATGGATTCGGTCGGAGGTTCCTGGAACAATTCTTCTACAATCCAGGGATTTGGTTGGCTTGCCCTTGCTCTTGTCATCTTTGCCGTCTGGAATCCGGTCATTGCCATCTTCGGAAGTATCTTCTTCGGTTTCCTCTATATCATGCCAAACTATATCACCGGTCTGTCCATGGTCTACTTGAAGATTCTGAAGACGATTCCGTATCTTGTGACGATTCTTGTCCTCATCTTCACCAGCATCTTCGGAAAGAAGAATGTCCAGCCTCCGCAGTCATTGGGTCTTAGCTACTTCAGAGAGGAAAGATAGTCTTAAATCAAAAACAGCAACGTATCCTTCAATGGGATGTCGTTGCTGTTTTTATTTGCTGTCTTTTAATATGGAGGCCAGTCCACCCAGTGCGGTTTCCTTATAGGCGTCAAGAAGGGCGTCTCCGGTCAGTTTCATGGCCGAAACCACATTGTCGAAGCTGACTTGGTTCTTCTTGATGGGAGCGATGTATTTGCTGTAGAGATAGGAGTCATAGGCTCTCAGGGCTCCGACTCCGTTTCTTTCGATGCAGGGGATGATGACATATCCGTCCACGGGATCGCAGCTGAGTCCGAGGAAATGTTCCATGGCCAGTTCAGCTGCGTATTCCATCTGATAGAGCGAAAGGGAATCCAGGTAGCAGAGGGCGCTGGATGCCATGGATGTCGCGGTTCCGACTTCGGCCTGGCAGCCGCCGATGGCACCGGCGATGGATGCATTCTGCTTGACGATGTTTCCGAACAGTCCTGCCACATAGAGGGAATCGCGGAGTTTTTCTTTTCCGATTCCTTTTTCCTTGTACTGGTAATAGAGAACGGCAGGCAGGATTCCGCTGGCTCCGCAGGTTGGAGCTGTGACAAGCCGGTCATGGCAGGCATTGCCTTCGCTGACGCTGTAGGCATAGCTTGTGATGAGCAGTTTGTCCTTTTCTTCCCTGTCGGAGATGGACAAGGCTTTGTCATGGATCTGACCTGCGACCCTTGTCAGCTGGAGTCTCGGGTTCTGGTTGCTGGGAATCTTGCCTTGGGACCTAAGCCCGTTCTCTACGGAAAGGAACATGACATCCAGGCATTCCATCAGGTATTCGTCGATTCCTTTGTTCTCGAAAAGGAGGCAGAAATCCTTGATGGTTCTCAGATGGTGTTCCTTCATGTAGTTCTTCACTTCTTCGAAACTGCGGAAGGGGTAGATGTCGTATTCGTTGACGCTTTCGTCATCCGGAGAATAGATTTCTCCTCCGCCCAAAGAGTCGTAGGTCCTTTTGAGAACGGCTTTGTCCTCATAATAGGCAATCAAAGTCATTTCGTTGGGGTGTCTTGCCTTGGTCTTGGTATCGAAAAGGAAGTCGACTTTGTACGGTTCTAAGGCTTCCCGGATGACGGAATCGGTTCCGTGTCCGACTCCGGTCAGGGCAAAGGATCCATATAGGATGCACTGTATTCTGTCAAACTTCATTCCCGAGAGAAGTTTCCGATAGGACAGTGCGGCATTATACGGGGCGATGGTGTGGCTGGAAGAGGGTCCTCTTCCGACGCGGAACAGATGTCTTAGTGATTTCATAGGATTTATTTTATTCTTGGAAACAGGCAAATACAAGTTTGCCCGATGGTCTTAGAAGATGCTAGGATAGAGGATGAGTCCGGCTTTCGAATCTTCGTTCAGGACTCCCACTTCGAGTTGGAGCGTGACCGTCTTTTCCTTGCCGGTAGGATCTATATAGGAGACATTCCGGAGTTGGAAGAAGTCGTTCTTTTTGTCTACCGGTTTTGTAGGTGCTGCGGTTTTCTCAAATCCGCTCTCCGTCACGAGTTTTGTCTCGTAGTCGTTTTCAAGTGCCTTTATGTCCTGAAACGTGATGTTTCCGGGATTGGTCGGATTGGTCCGGATCTCCATCCTTGAGCTGTCGCTTTCCTGGGAATAGAGGATTTCGATGTTGTTGTAATAGGATCCGAAGGTCGGAATCCGGTTCAGGACATCCAGCGAGCCTAGGTCGGCTTCCAGAAGTTCCATCTCCGTTTCGTCTTTGTAGGTGTAGTAGTCCTCAAAGGTCAGGTTGTCTCCGCTTTCTTCGATGGCCTGATAGGATATCGGTTCTTCTACCTCTGAGAAGTCGGAATAGAGCACCCGATACCGTTTGGAGCTTGTTTCGTTGATGATCTGGACGAATTCGTCGTTCTCCTTGTCGGATACGGCAATGGTCATATCTTCGATGTCGCAGTCGGAATCCGCCATGGGGTCAAGATAGGAGAACTTCTCGAGTTCGACATAGCTTGGAAGGTCCTTTCTTATCCGATAGAGGCTTACTTTGGATCCCGTGGCTGTTTTCCTTATTGTCGTCCTGTCGAAGAAAAGGGAGGAGATATCCGGATTCGGTAGGGCATCTTGAAGTCTGGCCGTCATTGTCTTTCCGTCGGGATAGAAGCTGTCGTTGATGTTGATGCAAGCCTGTATCTTTCCTTTTCCGTCATCGACGAATCCTATTTCGGAGATGAGGTTATAGGTTCCGTCATAGGTCTGGATATCGATGGAGGAACTGACGTCTGCTTCAATCAGGGCAGTCGACTGGGGGACATAGTCTCCGATATCGGCCTTGTATTTGGAATAGGTGGACTTCATCACGTAGTTTCCATTTCCAATCTTTTCCATCGCCTCTTGGAATACCGGATCTTCTTCTCCCTGGATTGGTTCTACCTGGATGAGGTTTTCTTCTCCCAGAAGGAGTTTTCCTTCGATGTCCTTTTCTTCTCCGCCGTTCTGGATTCTGATCCGGTAGGTGGTGAAATCCGAAGAGAAGAAGACTTCGTCCAGGTTTTCTTCGTCCGTTTTCAGCTGGTTTGCAAAAAGGGAATGGGAGATGTCGTCTTCTTCAAGATGGTATCCATCGGCTTCTTTTCGGAAGGAGGATTCCGTGACATCGAGGAACGGGTTTTCGTATTTTCCGGTAACGAAATCGATGTTTCCCTGGTATTTTATGCTCTGTACGTTGTTTGAGAAATCCAGATAGTCCAGCATGAGGCTATCGTCTTCTCCCCGATGATAGAATTCCCTCTTTTTCTCCTGGTATCCGTCCAGGGTTTCATGTTCCGGTTCATAGTAGCTATAGGAATCTCTTCCGGAGCTAAGATAGCCACCGGATGTCTGGACTTTTGTTCCATCGGAATAGGTGTAGGTGATATCCATGAAGATGGTATAGCCATCCTTAAGTCTTTCGATGTTTTCTTTCAGGGGTTCTTCTTTGTCAGTAGTGGTTGTTTTAAAGGAATCGGTCTTTCCCGTTTCGGATTTTTCCTTGCTTGAGTCATCCGTCTTCTGGCTATTTGAAGAGATAGACGGTGTTCTGCAGGATGTAGCCAAGAAGGGTAAAAGAAGCGATCCGATGATTCTTTTTGTTTTCATTTTCTGTTCTTACCTCTTCCCCATGATAATAGATAGAATCTGTTCTTTTGTAAAGAATCATGTCTTTTTTTGTTCGTTCGGTATTAAAAATGCAAATAAACAGCTTTCTTATGGCATTTTCTTAGTGATATGTTTATAATGAAAATAGGAAAAAATAAAGAGAGGTAATTCAAATGAATGCATGGAAAGATATTGATCCTTCTTTGATTACGCCGGAGAAATTCGTCACCTGCGTGGAAATTGGCAAGGGAATGAAGAACAAGTACGAGCTTGACAAGGCGACCGGTCTTCTGAGGCTCGACCGCATCCTCTATACTTCCACCCACTATCCGCAGAACTATGGTTTCATTCCGCTCACTCTGGCCGAGGACCATGATCCGCTTGATGTCCTTCTTATCATGTCCGAAGCTGTCCAACCTCTGACTTTGGTGGAATCCAAGCCGATCGGAATGATCGAGATGATCGACTCGGGTCTTCGCGATGTCAAGATCCTAGCCGTCTGCCCGCAGGACCCTTTCTACAAAGACTATGAGGATATTTCGATGCTTCCTAAGCATGTCACGGACGAGATCGAGTATTTCTTCGAGACCTACAAGGTCCTGGAAGGCAAGGAGACTCTGGTTCCGGGTGTTTTCGGAAAAGACAGGGCTCTTCAGGTCATCAAGCAGAACATCAAGGATTATCAGAAGGCTTACCCTAGAACCATCAAATAATGATTCAGAGGAATCCGTTTGAAAACAAAAGGGCAATCCTATCCAGGCTTGTTCCTTTTGGGTTTATCAAAGATTCGACTCAGTATCGATATGAAATCAGTATCGATGCTGAGTTTTTATTACGCGTCATCGTTTCTTCCCCTTATGAGACAAGGATTTCCGTTATCGACAAAGACGTCAATGAGGAGTATGTGCCTTTCTTTTTCCGCAGGGAGGAGAATGAGTTCTTTCTGTCTCTCGAAAAGAAAATAGAAAGCATCTTGTCATCTATTGAGAAGGAATGTTATGAGAAAAGCTATATCCGTTGTCCGCAGGGTGATTTTCTTCTTTCTTTTTTCCTGAATCGTTTTGAGGATATCATCGGAAAGAAAAAAGACATTCTTTTCCTGAAGAGGAAAGATACAAATAAGGAGTTTCTTTCCATTGTCTACCGGGAAAATGACCAATGTTATTATGTTCTTTTTTCCGGGGATGAAGGGGATATCGATGACTTGTATTTCTTTTCTCCTTTTTTCCGCGAGAAGAAATTCAACATAGCCGCAAAGCTGGATGGAAGCGTTCCGGACAAGACACTTGTCTCTTTGCTGATGTACAGCCGGCAGCTGAATCCGTGATTTTCTGTTTTCCCGTTCTGCTTCGAAAAGGATACTAGAGTGTTTGCCTGCCTTTTGGGGTGAACACTTTTTTCTTGTCCCGTCTGGTACGGTTCTACCTGATTCGTCTTTTTTGTGGAATAAAGCTTTGGTATAATATTCCTATTCATGAAAGGAGTCCAGTGTGGAAATCAAGTTACAGAATGTGACGAAATACTACCAGGACGGGGACAAATCGACCAAAGGTATCGAGAATATCTCCCTGTCTTTTGATACGGATGGTTCTTTTGTCGTCATCACAGGCGAATCCGGAGCCGGAAAAAGCACTTTGATCCGAGTCTTGACCGGCCTTGAAGATTTTGATGAAGGAGAGATCACCTTCGACGGTGTCCCTCTTTCCGGTATGTCGGATGAGGAAAGGCACGAGCTTTACAGCAAGAATATTTCCTTTGTCTTCCAGGACTACAATCTTGTGGAGTCCTTCACGGCGAAGGAAAACGTCAAGCTGGCCCTTGTCCGATCCGGTGAGGATCTGAGGAGTGCCGAAAAGAAGGCCATGGATGTCCTGAAACAGGTCGGATTGGAGAAGCAGGCCAATTTCCGGACTTCCAAGCTGTCCGGTGGCGAAAGGCAGAGAGTTGCCATCGCCCGTTCCCTGGCATTGGAGACGAAGGTCATCATCTTCGATGAACCGACCGGAAACCTGGATCAGAACACAAGCAAGGAAATCATCGACCTCATCAAGTCGATTTCCAAGGGAAGGCTCATCATTTACGTCACGCATGAGTTCTATCAGGTCCAGGATGTTGTCACCAGGCATATCATCCTCAAAGACGGCAGTGTGGAGAGCGACTCGATTCTGAAGAAGCCGGAAAAAGAAGAAGAAAACGTTTCTATTTCGGCAAAATCCAGGAAATACTCTTTCCTTGGAAAAGTCTATTCCAGCCTTCTTTTTGCCTTCCGCAGGCCAGGTAGATTCTTGGTCACGGTTCTGGTTCTTTTCCTCACTGCGCTTGCCTGTTTTGGTACGGCGGCGATTTCCGGACTTACCTACGGAGGTCTAGACTATCTTGTCCGATCGAAAACAGTAGGCAGCGGTATCGGAAACGAGGTTGTTGTCACCAAAGAGGATTATCAGGCTGATGAAATCCAGGTCCAGGGGGATGTCTTCGAGGACAGATACGACCTTCTGAAAAGAACGGACTTCGCTCTTACCATTTCTTCCTACATCGATGACGGCATGGACTTCTACGGTTCGGACTACTATAAGGTCAATTCCTTTTTCCCTCGGTCCAATCTTCTTCCCTATTTCAATATTGCCTATGAAAAGGGAAAGAGTTGCCTTAAGGAAGGCAAGGGCATGGTTTATCTTGTCATGCCGAAAGCTTCCTATAGCGGCGATAACTACCAGGTCAAAGAGATGAACGATATGATCGGATCCAAAGTCTATCTGAATCCCACCTATATCTCATCCGAGGAATCCCTTTCTTCCATGAAGACCTACTTCTTCGATAAAGTAGATCGTCTTACTTTTGCAGGTATCTACTATTCGGATAAGCTGATTTCCAACCAGTATTACTACTATATTCCCGATTCGGATACGTTTTCTTCCTACTTCCATAAGTTCGAATCTTTCTATGTCGATTACTATTCACCCCTTTCTTTGGACAATGTCAACATCCAGATTTCCGATTCAAAACCGGACTATGATATTTCCTATATGGATAACGGAAAGAGAATCGAATTTGAGACGATACTCAGGAAAATCCCGAATCAAGTCGAAGGGAGAACCGGATTCTCCTTCGATCCTTTCTGGAAAGACAAAGAAGATGAGGTCATGATCCGTTTCAATGATTTCGAATTCCCGCTTTCGAGTCTGAAGAACAAGAGCTATGAGGAAAGCCATGAACCGACAGGTACCTTTGCCGTCATACTCTGTTCTTCCAACCTTCTCGAATTGGAGGTCGGTGATTCCGGATATCGAAGAAGATACTATTTCAAGGACAGCGGAAAGATTTCCGACTTCGAGAAATCCGTCGATTCGAAATCCTATTCCGTCAGCGTCCTTCCTAAACTTTCCATCCAGTATACGAACAAGAAGACGATAAACAGCATGTCCGTCTCGACGAGAATCAGCGTACTGATGTCGTTTGTGACATTGCTCTTCATCCTTTTCCTGATTCTTCTTCTCATCAAGAGGATTCTGAACAACTTCTATTATCGGAAGGGAAACGACCAGATGGTTCTAGGCTACATCGGTTATAGTTTCAAGGACACGTTGCTCATCAATCTCTGTCAGTTCTTGACTTTGGCTGTTCTTTCCAACGTCATCATCTATCCGATACTGTTTAGCAACTCGTTCATCCTGCAGCTTTTCTTGAATTTCCCGGCCTTCTTCCTGTTCACTGCCTTCCTTGATCTTCTGTTCTCAGTCTATCTGTCCATGCCGATTAGGAAAAGGAGGAAGAAATGATGATCGAAGCAAAAGACATCACCAAGGTATACAACCAGAAATCAAGGAAACCGAACCTGGTTCTTGATCATGCGGACATTTCGTTTCCGGATCATGGGTTCGTCTTCATTGTCGGTAAATCCGGTATCGGAAAATCCACGATTCTCAATGCACTTGGCGGACTTATCAGTTACGATGGAAGCATTCTCTTTGACAAGAAGGAAGTCGATTTAGAGAAATACAGAAGGAAGAACATCGGATATATTTTCCAGGATTTTCTTCTATTCGATGAGCTGAGCGTCAGGGACAATATCCGCATCGGTCTGAACATCGCAGGAATCTATGACGAGAAGGAAATCACAAAGCGTGTCAATGTCCTTCTTAAGGCAGTGGGGCTGAACATCAACTCCAAGCGTTCTGCCCGTGCTCTTTCCCTAGGCCAGAGACAAAGAGTCGCGATTGCAAGAGCCCTGGCCGGCAATCCGAAAGTCATCCTTGCCGATGAGCCGACCGGAAACCTGGACAGCAAGAATTCCATCAACGTGATGCGGATTCTGAAATCCTTATCCAGGAATCATCTGGTCATCTGCGTCACCCACAACATGAATCTCGTCCACCTGTTTGCCGATGAAGCCTACTGCATCATCGACCACCGGTTCAAGAAGGTCGATCCGAAGACCGAGAAGCTGGACGAGAGCTATGTGAAGAACACCATCAATGTCGCCTCTCTTTCCAAAAAGGAACTGGAGGACGAGCATATCCTCTTCAAGATCTATTCGGACGATTCCACTTTGAAAAACGAAATCACCATCATCCGCAGAGGCGGGAAGATCGTGGTCTTGGGAGATAATATCTCCTTGGCAAGCAAAGAGGATATCGATCTGGTCCGTCAGGAGGAAAAGAAGGACCAGGATGCAGAGAACACACAACCTCTTATGGTAGACGACTCTCTCAAAGACAGTTTCAAGGATCTGGATTTCAAGCCTTTCGAAGAGAAGCATTCGTTCAAAGATACGACGTTCTACAAAAGATGCAAGGAAGTCCTGTCCCTTGACAAGTTCACGACAAAGAAGAAGGGGAAGTTCTTCCACAGGACTGCAATGGTCATCCCGTTCATCGTCTATGGTGCCGTTGCCATTTCGACCGGTCTGATTTCTTCCCTGAAGGATAGCTATTCCCCTCCGATTGTGCGCTATGGCGGAAATTTACTGGTCGCCTCAAACGACAACGAGACAAATCTGAGTATACCTAAGGATGATATCCTGGATCTCATCCGGGATCCGGATTCCCATATCATTGAGACTCAGTCCCTGCTAAACACTTACGATTCAAAAGGATCGCTTACCAATCTGGACAGAGGTCAATCGAATAGGTATGAAACGATGGTTTCCTATTCCATGGATATGTATCCATACAACAATGTATATTCATACCAATTAAGTCCTGACAATTTCGATGTTTTTTCAAAAGGTGATAATTCAAATGCCTATTATTCGTCAGCCGACGTCACCTTTTCGGACATCAGCAAATACCAAAGCCTTGTTCCCGAGCTGAAGGATGTTACTCTTAAAGACAACGAGATCATCGTCGATTCGAAAATATTCGACAATTTCTATATCGATCAGATGAGCTTTTCGAAGGGTGACTTCAGATCCAATGTCATCGGTTCGAAGCTGAAGATGACCATCAACGAGTCTACGTCCTACACAAGAAAGATGGAATTCGTGATCAAGGATGTCATCGATTCCGGACTGTTCACCATCTACTCCAACAAGACAACGGCCAACCGGATGATGGTTTACTCGTTTGCCTCAAAGAGATACAATTTCCCATACAATTCCTATTTTGATTTGTTCGATGTCGTCGATTTTTCCAGCATCGATTCTTCGAAATACCTTTTCTATCATGAGGCCGATGGGGTAAGAACGGAGATACCTTATTCTGAAATCAATCCGGATTTCAGAAAGAACATCGGAGACTACGATTGCCGTCCGTTTTTGCATGATGGCAGTTATCCTTTCTTCGGATTCGTTTCCAAGGAGGCGCTCAATTTCACCCAGTATTTTTATGCGATCGGAGATTTGTTCAACGTCTATTCCTTGGGTGATTTCATCACGACGGACAACATCCTTGTCATGGACAGGGAAAATCCCCAAAAGAAGGTCCTTGTCCTTCAGAACAGTTCCCAGGCAGATGAAAGCATGGTAAATTCCAGGAACAACTTCTCACTGGATACTGTACTAGGAAACTTCTATCTCAACAACGGCTTCAGCGATTCCAACGAGGTGACTTTGTCCATTCCTTCCGAGCTCTATACAAAGGAAGCAAAGAAAAATTTGGAAGGGGAATTTGTCACAAGATTCGATTTTCCAATAACCGTAGAAAGCTATGAAGCCACAAGGCTTGAACCTGTCGTGATTTCCCAGGGTCTTTTGGATAAGATCCTCGAAGCTTCCTTTTCGGATCTGGAGTTGTACGGAACAAATCGTGTCGGCTTCGGTCAGGATGTGGATGTTCTCAATTTCAGCAGGGAGAACTACTTCCTGTCGGACGATGTCGAAAAGACGAAAGCCTACCTCAAGGAACATTCCGATACCTACCAGTTTGCCTTGAAGGACTACAATGTGGTCCGAGACAAATACATCAATAGCGCCCTGAATCAGCTGTTCCTCGTCCTATTGTCCATCGTCGGAATTCTTCTTGGCATCATGGCTCTGTTCTTGATTCTTCAGAACATCGGAAGAATCAACAAGGATAAATACCGGTTCGGTGTCTTACGCTGTCTTGGTATGTCAAGGGGCAAGATACTGTTGGACGATTCGGTCAATGTCTTCTTCGAGTTCCTGGCTTGCTGTTTCATCCCGACTTTGCTTGTCTCCCTCATCCTGATGGTCATGGGCCTGTTCTTCATGGGTTGGTTCTATCTTCTTTATCTATTTGTCATCTTCATCGTTCTCTATCTTTCCACTGAGATTCCTTTGCTGGTCACCTTGACGAAGATGCCTTACCAGATTCTGAGAAACCTGAACTAGGTCATTCCGCCTCTTCCTTCGCGGGGAGGCGGTTTTTTGGTCTTTTTTATTCCGTGTTTTTACGGATTTGTAAGACAAAAGTATCATTTTTATCTTGAAAACGCTTTCCGTTTGAGATAGACTAGAGCTATGCAAACGATTACGGAAAAAGTGCGTGGGAACAAAAGACCGGTTTTGAAGATTGCGGCAATGACTACAATGTGCATCTTTTCCTTGCTGACTGTGTTTTTGGGAACCATGAGCTGGTTCACGGCGGTAAGAAGGACTAAGGCCGACGGTGACGAATTTGAGGTAGTCAGTTATGATGGTCTTGTGAATAGGGTGGAGATCTTCATGACCGACAGGAAGAATACCGGGGACGGTTTTTCCTATGAACCGCGCAAGGATTCTCAATGTCATATAACCGGAAACGTGAACCAAAGCGGAATATTGGAGTTCGAAAAGGACCACTCTTCTCTTTCCTTGGGTGTCTATGACCAGATGGAGAGCAAAGATCAGACTTCCTATCAGTCCGGACTTCTCTACCGGATCTGGTTTAATATGGATGTCTATGAGAAGAAAGAGGATGTCTCGATTCAGGTTTCCACCTCCACGGCTTTGGAATCTTCCATGCTTTATGAAACCGTCGAGGACGAACATCGGATTGCCAGGAACCAGATCCAGAAGGAAGGGAACAAGCTGAGCAGCATCATCGGGTTCACTACCGACAGCACATTTGAGACTTTCGGCAAGCTTGTCACTTCCGATGGGAACACGTTTTTGGACAACAGCACCTATAGAACAACTCTTTCCCTTTGGGACAAGAATTCCGGAAACAGGCCGACAAGGGAGAAGAGCTACGTGGATGTGATCTGCGACTATCAGTCGTCCTTTGTCGAGCTTCTTTATTCATTGAATCTGGGGAATCCGGTCATTTCGGATCTGGATTTCAATTCCTATATCGATTTCACCAAGGATTGGACCATCAGCATCAAATGAAAAGCAGATTCAGATTTCCCTATGTCATCCTTTTTGTCTCTTCCATAGTCGTTTCCCTTTTTGCAGGTACTGCTTTTACTTTGTCCTGGTTTCTCAACAACCTGAAGATCGAGGATACAAGCAAAGGGGAAGTCAGCGGCGCCTATTATGCCTACGGAAACGGAAGCAGGGAGAGTCCTTTCGGCATCACCAACCCGCGCCACCTTTATAATTTTGCCTGGCTTCAGTTTCTCGGAACCTATAACAGACCGGTAGACGGTGTCGTCTCTCCCACCTATTTCGAGTTGGGAGACGATATCGACATGAGCGGACTCTGTCTTCCTCCGATCGGAACAAAAGACAATCCGTTTGTCTCTTCTTTGGACGGAAACCAGCACACGATAACGAACCTGAAAGTCAGCGATGATGTCAATAAGATGTCCATCCATCCTAGTGTCATCTCTTCTACTCAATATTTGGATGGAAATCGGCTCAAGGGTGCTGAAATCATAGGAACGTTCGGAGTCATCGGTCTATTTCCTTATCAGGAGTATGACTATTCGGTAAGTGCCTTAGATGCAGGTGTCGAGGGCAATGTCTATGACTTATACATCGACAAAGTCAAGATTGTCCCGACGGCTGAGAATATTCTCTGTGGATTGATTGCCGGATATGTAAACGGTCAGGTGAAATACTGCGGTGTACATGATTCCAGTATTTCTTTATCCAAGGATCAGAATCCGATTTCAGTGACAAGAGACGGGAAAAACGTCTTTAGCAATCTCAGCGAGTTTTCTCTGTTCGGCGGTTATTACGGGAAACAGTACGGTGGGAATATTGACTGGTCGGACAAGCCGACTCCGGGTTTTGGATCCACTTTGAACATCAATGAGATGTACAAAAGAATACAGTACATCGCAAACAGCAAAAACGACGACTGGGCCAAGACCGTCCATTGGGAAAGCAAATCCACAGATGGCGAAAGTTATCCGACCACCGGAAATGCGTTGCCATTCGTCGTTTCCAACGAGATTTCCCAAGACGAATATATAAAGCTTGGGCAGTCTTCGACTGCTGTAAACAAAAACCATGAAATCATCTCCGAATACAATATCGGATACATGACAGGATCAAATAATGCCGCAAAAATAAACGGAAAGAAGATAAAAGATGCCGTAAATCCAAATTCCCTTACCAAGGATTCAAATAACAGAATCACGGATTTCAAAATCTATTCTTCGAGATCCAATACGTCAGGTGACAGTTTTGAATTCGAGGGACTGGAAGACTCAATCAAGTCCAAGATGCTTGAAATCTTGAATGATACAAGTGGAATCATTCATGGTTTCCGTCTCTCCGCACAGGTCGAGCATAACAATCCGATTACCGATTTCATCATCAATGAAAAGAAATCGATTCTTCCGGCAAATGCGCTATGGTTTGTCCCAAAGGAAGACGGAGTCGTCAAAGTCGTCATTGACACCTGGGATGGAAAGGATGCCGGTTTTTCGTTGTACCAGATCAATAGATCAGGGACGATCGATTCTTCGAATCCCTACGGAAACAGTCTAACCGAGCGGACTGTAATCGATAAAGTATACAAGGACCAAAATGGAGCCATCCACTATAACAGCTGTCCTGAAGGTTCGACTTTGGTTTATGATGCAAACTGGACGCGACAATTGAATATAAATGAACTCTATTATTTTGAGATTCCAGTAAAAAGCGGAGTCGAATATGCTCTTGGCAACCAAAATGGATCCGGTCCTTTCCTTGTCTATCTGGACCTTGGCCAGAATGGGGGAACCAATTCGAAGGATGGTCAGATCCATGACTGTGATTTTATCAGAAAGAGAAGCGATGGGACGTTGGTCAGAATAAGGAACGATGTGCAGGGGGATTATACAGAATCCGGTGTGCTTCTTTCTTTTGTTGCTCCGACCGGTGTCCTTGTCATCTATTTCAATCGTCAAAACAAGGACAACAACGATACTGTCTTCTATCTTATCGATCCTCCTGGAGCTCTTTCTGTCAATCCGAAAGTCGGGAAGAACCAGGCAGAACTATCCAGCGACAGTTCCGACTTTTCCACATCCTGATTGCGATTTTCTACTCACCCTGCAGTGGATAAACTTTTATGTAGTCTACTTCGTCTTTTCCGTTTTTTTGTCCTCTTGGATATGCATATTCGTTGAAGAGGGGATTGGGGATGAGTACAATAGTCTTGTTAAGAAGAGAACATTGAAATGAATTCCACAAACGACACCTGTCCTGAATGCAGCAGAGAGGAAGCCAAGATTTCTCCGGTCATGGTTCTTTCCGTCGAGAACAAGGGAATACTGAATGCGTCAAGCTGCATCCTGAAACTCTATCAGCTGGAGAAAACAGAGAAGCATGAAGCAAGGCTTCGCCAGATGGTACATGTTCTTCCGGAGATGGTTTCGCATTTCCGGAAAAAGGAGGAGCTTTTCCTCCCTCTCTATGCCGAGCTTGGATTCGACAGCGACAAGGAGAAAGCAAAGGACAAGGATATCCTCGATGGTATCGAACGTATCCTTCTTCTGGAGAAAAGATGTTCTCCGTATGAATTCGAGAAGGAGTTTCTGGATTTTTGCCGGAGAAGCGTCCTTCTTGCCAAGGAGGAGAACACGGGTTTCCTAATCACCTGTTATCATAACTTCACCTTGGATGAGATGGATGAGATCGGAAGACGGATTCCGGATTACGGGTATACGTTTCTTTCCGTTAGGCCTAAGCCCGAGGATCTTCTATCCAGAACAATCGAATGCGATTAGTATTCTGTTTTCCGGATTTAGGACAAATACAGGGATTCTCCGTTTTGGGGAGTCCTCTTTTTTCTTTTGTTTATATAGAGAGGTTGTCTTTCTTGGTCTAATTGCCTTTGGAAAAGCGTTGGGCTTTTAAAGGTATCTATATATACCTTCAAAAAGAAGATGTCATACCTGTCTTCTATGGTTTTGATAGAAGGTTTGCTCCCTATATGTCTGTTTCCGTTTATTTCCTTTTTCAAGAATTCCGATCCGGACCGGATATACCATATTCATCTTCTACATACGAATCCGACAAAGGATATCCTGATGCTTTTTCCTTTCCAGAAATAACATCAGGATCTTTGCTGACAATTTGCTTTTGGATGTCAATGACCTGAGCAATCGTCTTCCGCGATGGGACTATTATTTCTTCTTCCACTTATTCCCGCCTCATCACCCAGGACGGGTTTTCCAAGTACATAAAGGGAATCTACATTGATTCGGATACGATTGTCCTTGAGGATGGTTCCATTCTGTCCGATATCAGAAACCACCTTGTCGGTGCCGTGTCATGTCTATGGCAAGGAAACGGAAGACTCCAGGTAGTCGGAATCATGCCAAAAAGGCATTTCCTTGCCGAAATGCTTCTAGTGAATCTTTACGGGTTCCGAAAGTTTTCCAAGAAGAAGGGAGGAATCATCCACTATATTTTTGCTCTGAAGCCTTGGTATGATGCCTCTTTCCTTTATGGAGGCTACTTTTGGAAATACGCTCTTGAGACTCTTTCCTACATGGAAATCAAGAAGGCATTCTCTTTGTATAAGCTTGAAAGAGGAACGTTCCGGCTAAGGTGATTCAAGGGGGCTAAACAGGATAGCTAGACAACTACCCAAGAAGGATCAAAAAAAGGGAATCCGACCTCACTGGAGAGGAAATGGATTCCCTGGTTTTCATAAAAAGCGTCTGCCTGAGCCTAGAAGGAGGCTCTTTTCAGTCTATCTTCTTCAAATGCTCGTTGATATCCTTGATGAGGTTTTCGTCCATCTTGAGGACAGAGCGGTCGAAGGTATAGATTCCGTTGTACTCGTCTTCGCAGTCTGCGATTTCGGTATAGATGGTTCCGACAAGTCCGTACTCCTTCTTGGCTTTGTAGATGTCTTTTTCAAAGAGTCTTCGGTATTTCTTTTCCAGTTCTTCTTTGGTCTTAGAATTGTAGTGGGAGAAATTGCCTTCGAAATAGGAATGTCCCTCGACTTTGTATCCGAGGCCTCCGATTTCGGTATAGAAGAAGGGCTGGTTCTTTTCCTTCGACTTCCGTCTGCGGCAGGTGATGTCATAGGCATGGATGGAGAAGAAATCGGTCTTTTTGGTGTAATACCATCCGGAAGCAGAGTCGACAAGCCTGGTTTTGTCTTTTTCCTTGATCAGTCGATAGAAATAGTCGGGATCGAATTCGCCCCAGCCTTCGTTGAAGACGGTATAGATGATGATGCTAGGATAGTTGTAGAAGAGTTCGATCCATTCCTTCACTTCGCCCTCGAATTCCTTTCTTCCTTCTTCGTCTTCCCTGGACAGGTATTTGTAGTCTACTTTCTCATAATGGTTTCTGAAGTCGAAAAGCTTTGGGAAGACGACATGCCAGAAAGCATACTTTCTTCCTCCGTTGACAAAGTCCTGGATAAGAAGCATGCCTTCTTTGTCGCAGTAGTAATAGAACATCGGGCATTCGATCTTGATGTGTTTTCTTAAGACGTTGTATCCTAGCCTTTTGGCATTTTGGATATCGTTTCTGTAGTCCTGATAGGTAAGCGGGGTGAGGTTGGACAAGAAATAGTATCCCTGGTCAAGAAGTCCGGTAAGAAAGATTTCCTTGTCATTGAGGAAAAGTCTGGGATAACCATCTTTTTCCCGGATTTCGATTTTCCTGGCTCCGAAGTAGCTCATGACGACGTCGTCCTTCATCTTCAGGGTCACATCGTATAGGTAGGGATCGTCTATGTTCCAGGGATGGAAATAGGGTAAGGGGATTTCGGCTTCCTGGTTTGCCGTTATGGTATAGACGTTATCTTTGATCCATAGCTGGATATCATCTTTATAATCGGATACGACTTTGACCTTGAGAGTCTTATGATCATAGTCGACCTGGAAGAAAGCATTCTTCATGTATTCTTCCGGTGTGGATTCAAGAAACACCGGCTGATAGATTCCGGAGCTTGAGGAATACCAGAAGTCCTTGGGAGAGAGGGTCTGCTTTCCTCTTTCGTGGTAGCTTGAATCGGTAAGGTCTTTGATTCTCAGGGTGATGGTAAAATCCCTCTTGTCCTTATCCAGTTCGACCGTAAAGGGAGTATAGCCTCCGACATGCGTCATCTTCTTCTCTTTGTCGATGAAGACTTCGCAGATCTGATCTACGGCAAGGAACTGGAGGAAGAGTCTTCCTTGGACGAAGCCTTCTTCGAGATGGACTTCTCTTTCGTAGAAGAGGTAGTCGTCGGTTTCGACTCTTTCCTGGATTCCTGACGGTATTGTCTCTACGGCATAGGGTACGAGGATTTCCTTTTCGTATTCACTGGGGAGTTCGGGTCCTTTTTTCTTCATGAATTTCCATTTTCCGTTCAAAGAGAGATAGGATCCTCTTCTGAAGTTCGGTCTTGGGTATTCTGAAAGGGGGATTTCATCCAGTACGATGTCTTCTTTGTTGTAGACTTCGTAGAGGTTGGCCTTGTTCTTGTTGTCTTGTTGTTTCATGGTTTTATTCCTTTTCGGGTTTGCTTTTTTCTTCCTTCGGTTTGTGTTTTAATAGGTGCAGTTCTATTTTAATGGATAGATAAAGGGAAAGCAAAAAATGTTCACATATCGTAATCTCAATGAAATCGAGGGTAAGGTCTCTTGCGGCTATCTTCAGGAATTCATCCAGGTGAGACCGTTTCTTCGTCTTCGCGATGTCGGGATGAGCTGCGGGCTTGAGTATACTTCGTTTCCTTTCTTCAAGGACCTGATCCGTTATTCCAGGTTCGACCACTCTTTGGGCGTGGCTTTGATTCTTTCCCGGTTCACGGATGACAAGAGGGTGATCGTCTCCGGCCTTTACCACGACATTGCCACTCCCTGTTTTGCCCATGTGATCGATTTCCTCAACCATGACTATGAGAAACAGGAAAGCACGGAACAGAAGACTTCCCTGATCATCCATGAATCTAAGGATATCCAGGCTCTTCTTAAGAAATATCATCTTAAAGAGGAAGAGATTTCGGATTATCACCGCTATCCTCTGGCTGACAATGATACTCCAAGGCTCAGTGCCGACCGACTGGAATATCATCTAGGTAATGCGTTCCAATATGGTTTTCTCGCTCTTGGGGATATCGCCTCGATCCTCAATGACCTGGTCGTAACAAGAAACGAGGAAGGAATCGCTGAGATTGCATTTTCGTCTTTCGACCTGGCAAGGAAATTCACGGATTCCAGCCTATCCAACTGTCTTGTCTATACGTCCAAGGATGACCGATATGCGATGGAAAGTCTTGCCCTCATCCTCAAAGGTTTCCTGAAAGAGGGAATCATAGAGGAAGAGGATCTTTATCTTGGGGAATCCGAGCTGATTTCCAAGATCCAAAAAGACGAGGTCTCCTGGAAGAAATTCTGCCGTTTTCAATCTCTTTCCGATGTGAAATCCTCTTCTGAAGGCAGAAAGGGATATTTCCAAATCCGGGCCAAGAAGAGATACGTGAATCCTCTGGTCTTGGACAAAGGCAGGATTCTGGACCTGGACTCTGACCTGAGAAAGAAGGCGGATTTTATTCTGAACCAGGACTTCTTAGAGTATCTCTGCGGAAACGACCGAAAGGAGTATTGGCAGTAATTGTCGGCGAATTGTATCGTTTGTGCCAGGTTAAGGGGTTTCAGGTTTCTTTTTCCTGTTTCTTGAGTAGAATGGTTAGGAACTTTTTAAGGTGATTTCATTATGAACGAGACGAACACGAATTTTGAAGAGAACAGAAATCTGGAGGAGGATCTCCGTTTTTCCGATGATGAGGGGAACATCTATCTGACTTATCTGCGTCTAGACCATATCCGGATACAAAAGCCGGAGCAGGAAAAGGCATCGGATCTTGTCCTTTCGATTTCCAAGGAAGATTTTCCTCTGAAGGACTATTCCAACTGCTTTGAGGAAAAAGGGGACTCTATCCTCCTTGATCTGACCAAGCTTCTTGGAATCAAGGACCGGCTTCAGTCGCAGGTCCTTACTTTTGTCCTGAAGGGAAAGCGGGAGAAAACGACCAGGATCGTCTTCCTCAACCGCTATTTCCTTCTCAAGGATCCAAGGAAGAAGGAGAATAGCGGCCATATGAGCGTCCTTCTCAACACTTTGGTTCTGGATTATGTCTATTCCACAGACGGTATGCGATCGAATCTGAAGGTGAAGCTGGATGGGAAGTCTTTGTATTTCCTGTTGGATGAAAGGAAACCGAAAAATGGATGAACAGCGCGTCTATGATGTCCGGGAGGCCTTGACTCTCCTCAAGGGCGGATACCTGCTGAAGCTTGTCTTCAAAGACAGGGAGTATCAGGTCTACTTCCATAAGGGAAAAATCCATCTGAAGAACGAGACGGAAGGTCTTTGTATCCAGGAATATGAGTTCACTTCCTTGTACCAGGACTGCCGGTTCTATATCGATCATTCCAGCATGGATGAGGAGACAGTCGACATGAAGAAGGACGAAGAATACTATAGCTGGAGACAATAGGGGCCTATGGCTCCTTTTTTTGTTTCGGTAAAAAGATAGCGGATGTCGGTCAGAAGATATTGTGAAACAAATGTAAGGATCAAATTTACATTGTCTTTGTACGAATGGGAGAATGGGATTTGCTATAATCAAATCAGACGCAGGAGACTCTGCCACAACTAGAAGAAGCGGAAACACATCAGGAGGTAGTAGAAATGAAACCAAAGACAATTGCGCTTATTGCCCATGATCACAAGAAACCGGATATCATCCGTTGGGCAAAGGAGAACAAGGAAATCCTTTCCCATTTTGATTTATGCGGTACGGGAACGACATCCAAACTCGTTTCAGAGGAGACGGGGCTTGATGTGCATGCCTATCTGTCGGGTCCGCTTGGAGGTGATCTTCAAATCGGTGCCAAGGTAGCGGAGAGGAAGATCGACATCGTCATCTTTTTCTTCGATCCTCTGCAGGCGCAGCCGCATGATCCCGATATCAAGGCATTGCTTCGAATCGCCGCACTTTACGATGTTCCGATTGCGACGAACATTTCGACTGCAAATTATATTTTGCATTCCGATCTGCTGGTCAGAGAGAAAGAGGATTGATTGAAGATTAAATCCTCATGGATAGTTACCGGAAAAGAGAGCTTATTTTCTTTGGCCGGAAATTTTTTTGTTTACGTGTTTTTTTGAAGGATCAATGTACATTTTATCTGAAAATGTTAAGGTGCTTATTTTTTTCTTTTTTGCTGTGAGTAACAAATTCGATTTATTTTATAAAGTAGTGCCTATCAAATTCATCATTCAGCAATTCGCATTCGGAAAAAGCAAAGAATCACTTGAAAAGGATATTCTTTTTCATTCATAAAGATAGAGGCAGTCCAGGTTTGTTCCGGAATATTTGGTTTCGAGCCGAATCTGGTTTTCTCCTTGTTCCAACTTGATGAAACCGACATCGATCTCGATCCAATTGTGCCAGTCGAAGTTTTTTTCAGCACCTTGGATTTCGATATAGGGAAGAATGAGTTTTGTCCCGTTGACATAGATATCGTAGAAGTAGTTGAGGTCCTTGTCTTTTTCTTTCCTGGAAAGTCTGAGACTCAGGTATTTTTCCTTTTGGTTTGAAAAAAAGAAGAAGTCCAGAAGGATGCCTTTGTTCCCGGAAAGGTATCCGACATATTTCTTTCCGCTCGCCTTCTCGTTCTCATCGACTCTGCCTCCGTTCTTCCTATCCGCCTCTTCGGCCTCGAAGGTTGTTTTCGTCCTTCCTTTTTCCGCTTCCCTTTCCAGATATTCGTTGCCGTCCCTGAGATTTTCTCCGGCTTTCTTGAACCTGGAAAAGAGATACTGTATTCTGGCTTGATACCAGGTCTTCAGGAATTGAGCGGATTCTTCCTGGGTATGGAAATAACTTTGTTCTTCCCGCAACTCATCCTTGCAGGAAGCGTTCTTATAGGGTCTTTGATTCGGCCATCGGGTGAAGTTCTTTTCGTAATCCGGCTGATACTTTCTTGTATAATCATCAATCAGCTTCAGTGAGTTTTCGAATACTCCGGCTTTGTTGAGCTGGAGGAAACGGTCCTGGACTTTTTTGTAGAACCAGTCTTCCTTCAAAAAAAGCGAGAGCCAGGGATTGCTGCAGTTTGCGGCATACATTCCCTGTCCGGTCTCGAGAACGTCCTTCTTGATTCCGAAGGCGCTGTCATAGTCCCAGGGTGCCTGGAAGGTCAGTTTCCTGCTTCTGTACAGGGCATAATAGATTTGTAGGAAAATAGCGGTTGAAAATGTAGGTAGCAA
>ERZ808240.137-NODE-137-length-98603-cov-9.751928_pt1 | contig 98603 bp, 85 predicted proteins | sample MGYA00521084_ERZ808240 | MGnify/ENA primary metagenome ERZ808240 (study PRJEB31516, sample SAMN03275571) | gut metagenome | biome: mammalia-associated habitat; material: feces | host: Papio cynocephalus | place: Kenya | collected 2012-08-06 ...
TAATCACTTCAAATCTAGGTGTATCAGTTTTGAGGGATAATTTAACAACCGTCTCCACATTCGCCGTCCAGGGGAACTGGTCAACGGCGGTAGCTTTCTCCACGCGGTAGCCGTTTTCCAGAAATACCGCCAGGTCACGCACAAGGCTGGTGGGTTTGCAGGAAATGTAAACAATCCGTTCCACACCGTAGTTTATGATTTTCGGAAGTGCCTTGGGATGAATGCCGTCCCTCGGCGGGTCTAAAATAATAAAGTCCGGCTTTTCGGTAATATCATCCAATACTTTCAGCACATCCCCCGCTAAAAATTCGCAGTTGGTAAGACCGTTTAAGGCGGCATTTTCCTTGGCGGCTTCCACAGCTTCCTCCACGATTTCCACACCGATGACCTTACCGGCTACGGGCACCATAAGCTGGGCAATGGTACCGGTTCCGCTGTATAAATCAAAAACCACGCTTTCCTTGCCGCCGCTTAATTTGCCGATATAACTTCTTGCCGTTTCATAAAGGACTTCGGCTCCCAGAGAATTGGTCTGAAAAAAGGAAAAGGGCGTAATACGGAATTTCAGCCCCAGAAGTTCCTCGTAAAAATAATCTTTTCCATATAAAATATGGGTTTTATCACTCTGTACCACATCTGCAATGGAATCGTTCTCCATATGAAGTACGCCTGTCAGAGTTCCCTCCAAGGACAGCCCCTGCAAAAGAGTACTGAAACCGTCTACCAATTCCTGCAAGCCGGATGCAGTCTCCTGCATTTCGGAAGCACCCCCCTGCATTCCGAATACTGCCTTCTGTGTTTCCATCGAAGTATCCTGCACGCCGGATGCCGCTTCCGTCTTCCAGGGACTCTGGGTGGTGGTAACAAGCGCCACCAAGATTTCGCCGGTTTTTACCGCTTTCCGCACAAGCAGATGGCGTAAGAAGCCTTCGTGGGACAGTCTGTGGTAAAAACGAACATTTCTTTCCGCAAAATAATCCCTGACTGCCATAAGGATTTTCCGGTAATCCTCATCCACAATCCGGCAGTCGTTTACCGTAAGGACATCGTAAAAACTGCCTCTTTTGTGCATACCGAGGGTAAGGGGACCGTCCTTTGTCTCATCGCCAAAGGAAAACTCCATTTTATTGCGGTATGCAAAATAAGCCGGGCTAGCTTTGATGCCTTCCCAGTGATAAGTACCCTGTCCGTCAAGCAGTACACTGTCTAACAGGCGTTTGACCTGACCTTCCTTGATTTTAAGCTGTTCCTCATAGGGAAAGGACAAATAAGTACAACCTCCGCACAACCCAAAATGGGAACACGGACTTCCGCACTCCAACGGCGACTGTTCTGTCACCTGAAGGAGACGGCCTTCCGCCTTCCCTTTTCTAAGCTTGCTTATGCTGAAGGTTACTTTCTGTCCAGGCAGAGCATTCTTTACCACACAGACATCCTCTCCCACCTTTACGATTCCTTTGTTGGGAAAGTCTATCCGCTCCACTACTCCCTCATATACCTGTCCTTTTTTCATAACCCTGTACCTTTTTCCTGTTTATTACTCTTCTTCGTCCTCGAAGTCATCTTCTTCGTCAAAGCCGTCTTCGTAATCATCTTCAAATTCGTCTTCAAAATCATCCAGATAATCCGGCTTCTCAATAAATACCTTGTATACTGCGTATGCGATAACCGCTACCAGCAGTACGGCTGCAATAATACCGAAAATCAGGCAAAGCTTGTTGTCCTTCTTTTCTTCTTTTTCTTCTAATTCTTTCTTGTGAAGCAAATCGTTGATTTTCACTTCGTTTGATTTCACAATGTCAAGTAAGTTTTCCAGTTTGTTCATGGTTCCGTCCGCCTTTCCTATATTTTATTTATCTGTATATGGTTATTTTTCTTATAAGCAACTCCGCTTTTGCTCATTATAGCATGCTTTTTGCGGATTTTCTACACTCTTTTTAATTTTGCGAAGGAGGCATACATGATTTTCTGACCGGCAAGGTCAAATTCCACAGTGACCTTGTAGTCCCTCGGCTCCTTCTGCACGGCTTTTACGGTTCCCTCTCCGTATTTTACATGCTTCACGCGGTCGCCGGGTCCGTAGTCGATTTCCGTGCCCGCGTCCATGGAACTGCCCTTGGAAATGCCGGCAATCCGGTTCAGGGTGCCCATATCCTTGGCAATAAAAGGCTTTCTGGCGGTTACCGTGACCTTGGGTTTTACAACAGCCTTGGGACGGAAATCCGTCGTACTGCCGCTGTCCGCCTGAAATCCGGTAAAGGATGAGCTGCCAAAATCCATAATCTCTTCCTTGGGGAACTTCGGTGCCGGCATGGTATTGTCCAAAAGCTCTTTCGGAATTTCCCGGACAAAACGGCTCACCGGATTGTACTGGGTTTCTCCTCTCACCATACGCATCTTGGCACAGGTTAATGTCAGCTCTTCCTTGGCACGGGTAATGCCCACATAAGCCAGGCGTCTTTCTTCTTCCATATCGGACTTGTCATCGGAAACGATGGTCATATAGCTGGGAAATACACTGTCCTCCATGCCTGCTAAATACACATGGGGAAATTCCAGTCCTTTGGCACTGTGCAGGGTCATTAAAAGAACCTTTTCGTCCTTGTCCCCTACCTTGTCAATATCCGCCACCAGTGCCACTTCCGCCAGAAATTCGCTCAAAGTGGCTTCTTCGTGCTGTTCCTCATAGTATGTCACTTTGCTGACCAGTTCATCCACGTTGGCAATTCTGTCCTCTGCATCCTCCTCATCCGAATTCTGCAAATCTTCCACATAGGCTGTTTTTTCCAGCACATCATCTATCAAATCCCTGAGGCCGTAATAGCTTAACTTGCTGCGGAATGTCTGAATAAGCTCCACAAAAGGCTTTACCTTGGCGGCTGCCTTTCCCAGCGTCATAATCCGGTCGGCTTCTTTCAGCGCATCGTAAAAGCTGATTTGTCTGTCGTCCGCATAAGCCTGCACCCTGTCTATGGTGGTCTGTCCGATGCCACGTTTCGGGATATTGATAATACGCTTCACGGCAACATCATCCTGCCCGTTGTCAATGGTTTTCAGGTATGCCAGAACGTCCTTAATTTCTTTTCGGGCATAAAAGTTCACGCCGCCTACCACATCATAGGGAATGCCTTCCGCAATCATGCGTTCTTCCAAAAGGCGGGACTGGGCGTTGGTACGGTAAAGTACCGCGTAATCCCCGTAGCTGCCTTCTCCTCTTTTGACACTGTGTGCAATATCGTCCGCAATGTATTCGGCTTCTTCATACGCCGTATCGAACTGGCGGAAATGAACCTTGCCGCCGTCCCCTTTATCCGTCCAGAGTTTTTTCTCTTTTCGTCCCACATTGTTGTGAATAACGGCATTTGCGGCATTTAAGATATTTCCGGTAGAACGGTAATTCTGCTCTAACTTTATCACAACCGCTTCCGGGTACACCTTTTCAAAGTCCAGGATATTCCGGATATTGGCGCCGCGGAATTTGTAAATGGACTGGTCATCGTCACCGACCACACAGAGGTTGCGGTATCTGTCCGCCAAAATCCGTATCAGTTCAAACTGCGCCGTATTGGTATCCTGATACTCGTCGACCATGATGTAGTGGAATCTCTCCTGATAGGAATGAAGCACTTCTTCGTTTGCCTTAAAAAGCTCTACGGTCTTTACGATAATATCGTCAAAATCCAGTGCATTGCTCTTTTTTAGGGTTGCCTGGTATTCTCTGTAGATTTTGGCAATCTGCATTGCCTTATAATCTCCGCTGCTCCGGATTTCATACTCCGTCGGGGAAATCAGTTCATCCTTGGCTGCCGAAATAGCCGCCATAACGTTTCTTTCCTTAAACATTTTAGGATCTAATCCCAATTTTTTAATGACATTCTTTACCACCGTTTTCTGGTCGTCCGTATCATAAATGGTAAAACTGTTGTCAAAACCTATTCTGTCAATATAGCGGCGTAAAATCCGGACACAGGTGGAGTGGAAGGTTGCCACCCAGACCTGTTCGGCGCCCATGCCGATTAAATTGTCCACACGCTCTCTCATTTCGCCTGCTGCCTTGTTGGTAAAGGTAATGGCTAAAATATTCCAGGGATTGACTCCCATTTCATCTATCAGGTAGGCAATGCGGTGCGTCAGGACTCTCGTCTTGCCGCTTCCTGCCCCTGCAAGCAAAAGAACAGGTCCGTCTACGGTATAGACGCCCTGCTTCTGCGGTTCATTCAATGTATCATATATACTCATAAAAACCTCTTAAATTCAAACTTCCTTTTATACTTCCGCTACTTTGCTGAAATTCCAGGAGTAAATGTTCATTTCAATAATCGGAGAACCGCAGTACTCACATACCTTGGCTCCCACGCCGGACAAGGGCGCTCCGCAGTTAGGACAGTTGATTCCCAGTGCCGCATCATGCAGATTTTCTATCATATCCCTGTCCTGTATGTAAATACATTCCACATTGTACCGGGTCTGCATCTTCATACTGTTGCTGCCGCTGATTACAGTTCCGTTTTTTTCCTTGTAATGGGTGTATTCCACAGATGACTGGAATACCACGGCGCATTTTACTTTGTCCTTGTTGTAGCCGGTAATTTCCGTCCGGTGAATACGGATACCGTCAAACTGCTCTCTGGTATCCTCCGACTCTAAAATGGAAAGACGCATGGCTAACTGCTCTTTTAATTCTTCCGTACCTTCCGATAAAAGAGAGACATTGTTTGCATCAATGCTTCGTAAATAAGAGGTCAGCACATTTTCCGCACGGCTTTTCATTTCCTGATAATGGAACTCCGGGAAGTCTCTCTGGATACGGGGCAGGTAAAGACTGGTCACACCGGCAACCGACTTGGGTGTGGATGCCACCTCCAAATCTCTCTGTTTTATTCCTTCTATTAAATCCGATGTACCGAATACCGTCTGGGAAAAACGGCTGACTTTCCGCTTAATATTACGGTAGGCGTAATAAATTACGCCTACCAGTACAAGCAGAAGAACCAGTACAATAATCAAGCCTGCGATTGCTGAACTCATTGCTCTTCTCCATTATTGTTTTTTGATTGCTTACTGAATGTCGTTGTCGTCAAAAACATCTCCGCATTCCGGGCAGAATTTAGGAGGATGTGTGGGATCTTCCGGCTCCCATCCGCACTTGTCGCACTTGTAAAGCGGTGCGCCTTCCGGTTTCTTCTTACCGCAGTTGCAGCAGAATTTACCCTGGTTTACCTGACCGCAGGAGCAGGTCCAGCCGGCTTCCGCAGGCTTGGGCTTTCCGCACTCTACACAGAATTTTCCCCTGTTGTCAGTCTTGCCGCAGGAACAGGTCCAGCCTAATATGGGCTCTGCTGCGCCGCCTGAAGGTGCTGCGGGAGAAGCCTGTGCAGGGGATGCCTGCTGCTGTTGCTGCCCCATTGCAAAGAGGTTGCCGGCGTTCATGCCGCCTGCCATCTGTGCCATGTTCATTCCGGCGAATGCCATCATGGGACCTGTAGATGTATTGCTTGCTGCGGACTTCATAGCTTCCATCTGCGCTGCCGCAATACCGGCTGCTGCCATGTTCGGATCCTTGTAAACAGCCTCGTTCTGTCTTGCTCGGATCATCTCGGAAACGTCCTTCGGCAGAGAAGGATTGAAGGTAATGGATACCATTTCGATACCGCGTGCTGCCATCCACTGCTCACTCAGCTCGGTGTTCAGTGCATTTACCAGCTCCTTGGTGCTTCTGGGAAGCTCGCTGTAGCGGATACCCTGTGCGGAAAGTTCTCCCAGTGCAGGCTGCAGTGCGGTAATCATTTCATCCTTCATGAAGCTTGTCAGTCCGGATTTGTTGTAAGAATCTTTTACGTTGCCGCAAACCTTGGTATAGAATACTACAGGGTCTGCAATATGGAAGGAATATTTACCGTTGCACTTTAATTCGGTATCTAAATCCAGTCCGATTTTATTGTCAACCACACGGAAAGGAATGGGGGTTGCCGTACCGTAAAGATTGTTCATGATTTCCTTTGTGTTAAAATAATAAACTCTCTGATCCTTGCCTGCATTGCCGCCAAATGTAAATCTTCTCCATGCGGTAACGGCTGTCTGTCCCAGGCTCTTTAAGAAGTTGCCTGCAAAAATGGAAGGCTCGGTAGAGTTGTCGTATTTGAATTCTCCGGCCTCCGCACAGATATCCACGATTTTGCCGTTGTCAACAATCATCATACACTGACCTTCGTTGACTGCAATTACGGAACCGTTGGAAATGATGTTGTCCTGCATGCCCTTCGTGTTATAGTTATGTCCGTCGTTTACCTTCTTCTGTCCTTTGACCATCAGGGTGTCGCTGTTGATGGAGTCACAGTAGAAGTATTCCAACCACTGATCCCCGAGAGTAGAACCGATAGCGTCTGCACCGATCTTGGCAAGTCTGATTAAACCCATTTTCTCATCCTCCGTTTACATAATTATTTTCTATACCAGTTTATGAACAGGCTTATCTTTATTGTATCAAATCTTATTCTTTTTCTCAACAAACTTTTACAAGAATTGGATTTAATTCTTTACAAAAGCATTTTTATTTCATAAACTGTATTTGTACGGCATTTTCACCGGACAAATACAGTGTAACACACAAGGAGATATACAGCATGGGCAAAAAAGCTACAAAAGCCGCAGATAATATGTACTATCTTGCACGATATGAAGCATCAAAGGAAAATGATGATTTTACCAGCCGGGAAAAAGCAGCGGAGATTGTCGGTATTGACCGCACAAGGCTTGCCCGCATAGAATTGGATGCCATTAACCCCTACCCCGAAGAAGTCCTTGCCATGTCAAAGACTTACAACTGCCCGGAGCTCTGCAATTCCTACTGCGCCAGAGAATGCCCCATCGGCAAAGGCAGTGTAAAAGAGGTCACCATTGATGACTTTGACAGACTCGCACTTAAAGTACTCGGTTCCTTAAAAGATATCGATACGCTCCGTGCTTCCCTGATTGCCATTTCGGAAGACGGCATTATTTCCGAAAGCGAGAGGCCTGCTTTCCAGCATATTCTGGACTCTCTGGAAAAAATTTCCACCAATGCCAAGGCTCTGCAGCTCTGGGCCATCAAAAACATACATATCGAAGACTGACGCCGATACAGCCACCGTTATCAGGGCATTTCCAGAATAACGATGGTTCCTTTTTTCTTAAGGCTGCTGCCTGTGGGCACATTCACACTGTCAAGCAGTTTAAAGTAGGAAATGTCATAATAAGAAGACACCTGGGTCACAACCTTTTCGTTTCTGGCCAGGGTTGCGATGATATGGTACTTATCCGGCGTTGTCTTCATGGGAATAAGGGTAATGCATCCCTCTCCTGTTACCTTCCCGGTAAACTTCAAATTCTTTTTTACGCTGTATCCCACCACCGACACATTTCCCCCGTTAAAATCCTTCACCGTGATATTACTCTCCGGTGAAACAATTTTCCAGTTTGTCCCCGTTACTGCGGGGCCTTTCAGATTTTCAACGGTAATATTTTTTCCGTACTTTCGGAAGCATTCAGAGTTCCCACTGCCACATTGCCGGAAATGGCAAATGCGGTATTTCTGCATATCATATTTATTTTGCCGCTGACATTTCCTTTTACGATAACAGAACTGTCTTCCGCAAAAAGGTTCCGCCCGTTCTTCCCGAAAGATTTTGTAAGGATTCCAGGCTACTGCCGTTTCCCCTAAGAACAAATTCCTTACAGGTATTTTTTGCAGGCATCACAAAATTTCCCTTCAGAAACAGATTTTCCTGCAGCGGCATTTCATAGACTGCCCCCGTATCCTTCCTGCGGCTGATTTCTTTTACAGCATCCGCATAGGAAAGGAAATACGCAGTTTCCCCGCTGTCCGCCTTCCAGCTCCACAGTCCTTCCGTGCTGCCGGAATACACCAGCTTGCTGCCGCTTCTTACTAAAAGCGTATTCGTCTGTCCCGTAAGGTACACATCCCCGTTTGCAAAGCCGCCCGTGATATCGGCAACGGCAAAATTTCGGTCCGCCGCAGTGAAGGTAAGAAGCTCTCCCTTCGCATTCTCCATGCGGATGCCGATACCGTACTCCGCAGCCGGTGCTGTCTGTTCTGCAAAGAATATCTGCGGGTTGCAGGACAAAATGCCCTTTTTCCCTATGGTAATCTTTTTCCCCTGTCTGACGTTCAGTACGGTCTGCACATAACTTTTCTGTAATCCCTCCGCCGTAAGGTCGGTGCCTGTTTTTTTGACACTGCAAAGTTTCTTAAGCTTTTCTATGGTTACATTGCCGGTCAGGGTTATGCTTCCGGTAAAGGTGAGCACTGGATACCGGCTGCCCTCTGTGTCCGCAAGAATAGCTCCCGTCAGGCTAAGACCTGCGTAAGTGCCGGTTTTCGGCAGGGTGAATGCCCCGCCCGCATCATAATCCCGAAGAAGGGTTATCCGGTATTCCGCTGTCTTCTGTTTCCGGTTTTCAATATATTCCTTTACATCCTTCCATTCCGCAAAAAAGAGAGTGTCCTCACGTCAAGCCGAAATCCGGTTTCTTTTAAGAACACCGCATTGCTTTTTCCGGTAAGACAATACTCGTTCTCACCCCTTCCCGGCACAAGACAGTCTATCTCTACCGCGAAAACAGACAGATCCGCTGTTTTTTGCCAGAAGAACCGTTTCTCCCGCTGCAAAAGGGATTGCCGCAAGGCTGCCGTCCCGGCGGGATATAGCAATACTGCCCTCTGCCCCGTAAGCTTTTCCGGTCACTGTAAGCGGTACGAATTTTTCTCCTTCTTCGTACCGGTATGTGAGTGCGGCGCTCTGTCCTTCCGCATGGAAATCCTTTATGCTGGCCGTTTTGGTTCCGGCAAGCATAAGTTCTGCCATTTCTCCGACTCTTATTCTATCCGCCTTAAAGGTATTCTGCAGGCGGATGGTCTTCCCGGCTGCCACCTGTACCTTTTTCAAAGTAAGCACCGCACTAACCTCCGTATCTGCTCCGAAGCAGACCGTTCCGAAACCGGTAATGGAATTTTCCACATTTTTGTCCAGATAGGTAAGGGTTTTGGAAGCTGCCCCTCTGATCTCCTTTATGCCGTACCTTCCCTCCGGCACCGTTTTTTCGTTTACGCCGTCCATGGTAAGGCTTCCGGATGCGTTCAGGTTAAAGCCGCCCTTTGCGCTTGTTTCCAACAGCATGTTTTTAAGCACGATATCCGCGGGCAGACTGACCGTGGTGCCTGTAAAGTGCAGGGTATAACCGTTTCCGTGCATGGTCAGCGGGTACTTCGGAAAGACCAGTGTTTTAACACTGCTTTCCACATCCTGCTGCAGATAAATATGGGTTTTCGTTTTGCGGGATCCCTTTTGATTGACGTAGGCAACCGCTTTTTCCCATGTGGAAAAATCCAAACTTTCCCCGTTCATTTCCACGCGCACAGCTTCTTCCGCCACTCTCACCGGCAGAATATCGCCTTCCGATACATCCCCTGCCGAAATGTCATTACCGGATACATCGCCTGCATCCCCGGGTTTATCACTGTCATTGCCGGATATATCGCCCCCGGAAACCTCTGCCGCATAGGCAGCCTGACTGCTTTCGGCAAGCGGGGTTCCAAGCAGGCTCACCCGTGAAATTCCTATCAATAAACGGCTTAACGCCTTCTTTGTGTTCTTTCTCATTTTTATCCTCTTTTTCTTTCATCTCTTTCTTCAGCATAACATATTCCGCACCTTTTTTCCATTCCTCCCGTATACTATAGCATGAAAAAAACTTGGAGGATTTTATGAAAAAGAAAACATGTAAACTTATGGCGCTTGCTTTTGCCATACTGTTCTGTCTGACCCTGCTGCCCGCCTGCGGCAAAGATAATGCAAGTACAAAGGCTGCAACAAAAGTGACCCTGAATGAAGTTGCCCACAGCATCTTCTACGCACCCATGTATGTTGCCATTGAAAACGGCTACTTTGCCGAGGAGGGCATTGATTTAACATTAGTTACCGGCTTCGGTGCAGACAAAACCATGACAGCGCTGCTCACCGGCGAAGCGGATATCGGCTTTATGGGAAGTGAAAGCACTGTCTACACGTATGTGGGCGGCAATGAAGACTATGCCGTCAATTTCGCCCAGCTTACCCAGCGGGCGGGCAACTTCGTGGTTTCCCGCACCCCTATTGACAATTTCAGCTTCGATATGCTGATTGGGAAAAATGTGCTGGGCGGCCGTCCCGGCGGTATGCCCGAAATGGTATTTGAATATATTTTGCTTAAAAACAATATTGACCCAACACAGGATCTTTCCATTGACCAGAGCATCGATTTCGGCTCCACGGCTGCTGCCTTTTCCGGCGGTCAGGGCGATTTCACCATCGAATTTGAGCCCCATGCCACAGCATTGGAAGAAAAAGGCGATGGCTTTGTGGTTGCCTCTCTGGGAGAGGCTTCCGGCTATGTGCCATACACGGCATTTTCCGCTAAAAAGAGTTATATAAAAGAACATCCCGAAACCATCCAGGCGTTTACCAATGCGCTGCAGAAAGGCATGGATTATACCGCTTCCCATACACCGGAGGAAATTGCAAAAGTCATCAGCCCACAGTTCCCGGAAACGGATATGGACACCCTGATTACCATTGTGACCCGCTACTATGACCAGAATACCTGGAAAGAAGACCTGGTATTTACGGAAGACGCCTTTGTGCTTCTGGAAAATATCCTGAAAGAGTCCAAAGTATTAGAGGACTTCGTTCCCTATGAAGACCTGGTAATCACGGAGTTTGCGGAAAAAGCGAAATAAACCTTATTGGAAAATAAAATGAAAATTCCTATAAAGTAATAAATGGGCTGCCGCACATACGTGCCGCAGCCCATCGTTTGTTTTCCCTATTTCTTACCGTCTTCTTTTGCTTTTGCTTTACTGTCTTCCTTGCCCTTCGGCTTGCCGTCCTCTTTGCGGAGATTGTCAATCATGTTTTCAATCAGCATCTTCTTGGCGTAGACATCGCTGCTGAGCAGGCAGATAAACGCAAACTGCCGCAAGAAGTCCCTGTCCTTTTCCGGGGCATCCGCAAAAGTCTTTTCCGCAGTACGGAACTTTTCCGCCACATCCTCCTTCATGCCGGGAATGGCAAGCTTCTCCATCTCAAAAACTTCCGTATAAATATCCTGCAGGCTGTAATCGCCCTCCGCATGGAAATATTCATCCGTAATCGGCTTGAATAAAGTCTGAATATCATTGATGGATAAAATGTTTTTGAAGTAATAAATAAAAATCAGAAGCAGCATATGCTCCTTGCTGTACTTCTTCTTTTCCGGAGAAGGCAGCAGATTGTTCTTTGCATAATTGTTAATCATGGTCTTGGTCAGGACCTTGTCGTCACCGGGATTTCTGGTGGTTGCACGAAGCCTTTTGTCCATAAAGGTGGTGACCTGATCCATATATAAGTCTATATTGGGAATATCCTCTGCTTTTATATAAGTCAGATTGGACAGATTTTTCAATAAACCGTTCAGTATCTCTCCCGTATCCATCTTTATCGTCTCCCATCCTGGCATTTTTCAATGCCTCTCCATTGCAATCCTTTGACTGCATATATTTTATTATATAGTATTCAAAACCACATGACAAGTTTTTTCTTACAAATTCCTTAGTTTTACCTATTTACTTTAAAACTTTAGTATGCTAAAATGCACTTATTAACACAGTTTTAAAGTTTTAACGTAAAAAAGTATTAAGAGGGAGACTGCCATGAACAAAAAAATCAAAACCGATGCCGTGGACTTTCTGTTTGATGCGATTTTGTGCTTAGAAAACCGTGAAGAATGCTATAGCTTTTTTGAAGACCTGTGTACGGTGAACGAAATTCTTTCCCTGTCCCAGCGTTTTGAAGTGGCTGCAATGCTGAAAGACCATAAAACTTATTTAGAAATTGCGGAAAAAACCGGTGCTTCCACCGCTACCATCAGCCGTGTAAACCGTTCCCTGAATTACGGAAACGACGGTTATGAAATGGTATTCGGACGAATGAAGCAGGAGTAAGTTTCCCGGTTTCCGCCGGTAAACAAAGCTAAAAAGGCTGTTGCATCCAAAATGCAGCAGCCCTTTTTCTATGCCATATCGTCTGTTTTGTCCTTCTTTCCGGCTGTATCCGCATCCCCGGATGTAGCGGCTGCTTCTTCTGCCTGCTTTTTCTCGGATACTTCCAAAAGAGCTTCCTGCAGGGCTGCCTTGGCGGATTTTTTGCCTGCCCCGGGCGATTTTGTGGGACGCTTTTTCGTCTTGCCGGTTGCAATGTTCATATCGCATTTTCCCTGGAATACCGCCTTTTCGTCAATGACAATGAGGCTGGTTCGGATATCGCCGATTACCCTTGCCGTAGCGGTAAGCTCCGCTTTGCCTTGTACGGTGACATCGCCGTTGATTTCGCCGCCGATAATAATAGAGTCCGCCTCCACGTCTCCTTCAATCCTGCCGGCGGAGCCCACGATAAGGGAGCCTGCCACTTTGGCACTTCCTTCTACAACGCCGTCAATTCTGGCAGAACCCGGTGTGGAAAAATTGCCTCCCACAACAGCGTCCTTTCCTACAATACTGGTAAGCTTTCCATCTTTATTTTTCATATTGTCGTTCCTTTCACAACCTGCAGGCTTTGATGTTCCATCCTTTTACAGGTTCCAATCTTTGTTTATTCCATCAGCCCTTGATGGCTATAATGGTGGTCGGGTCAATGTAAACGTCATTTTCCTTAATCTGGTAGCCGAGCTGGCGGTTGTCCTCCGTCACCATAAACAGTGTGGTGCCGCTTGCCACCTCATCGCCCGCCTTTACCTGACTTTCGCCTTTGTTGCGATAAATGGACACGTAACCGTTGCCGTGGTCAATCACTACCCGGTTGCCGTATACCTCATCCTCTTCCACTGCCGTGACAACGCCCTTGCCGGCAGCTACTACCGTACTTCCTTCCGTAGCCGTAAACTCTACCATAGGGTCTCCCTCCGTGATAACGGTCATGGAGGCGGAACCGGTCAGCGGATAGTCCGTGGGAACGCTCTGCCCCGCAATCTGCGCCTGCAGTTCCGCAATCTGCTGTGTCTGGTCCTGTATGGTAATGCTTAACATTTCTATCTTGGCATCCTGTTCGTCTATCTTTTCCTGAAGGGCATCCTTTTCATCCTGTGCTGCGGTAAGCGCCGCATTCTGCGATGCGTCGTGCTCTCTGATACGTCCCCAAAGCTCACCCTCATAAACGGCATAGCCTATGACGGCTCCCAGCACACAGCAGACAATCAGGGTGACGCCCGCCAGTACCCAGGGATGAATCCGTACCTGTTTCGTATCCGCATCTACGGCATCCGTGGTATAAATCAGTATATGACTTACTTTTCTCTTGTTCTTGTTTTTCCACATAGAAAGTCACCTCCGGTAAACTCCACCTATTTTAACACATATATATTTCCCAAACAACGATAATTTAACATTTTTGTAATAATTATCCAAATTTAAGTGGCAATTTTATACATCTTGCAATACAAAAAGGCACGTCTTTCTATTTACTTTTTCAGATTTCTGTGCTATTCTATTCATGTTAAATGCATAATAGTATGCATTGACATATTTTTATTGGAGGTATCTACGATGAACAAAGGTACAGTTAAGTGGTTCAACAACCAAAAAGGTTATGGTTTCATCTCTGATGAAGCAGGCAACGATGTATTCGTACATTACTCAGGACTCAACATGGAAGGCTTCAAGTCTCTTGAAGAAGGCCAGGCTGTAGAATTCGAAGTTGTAAACGGAGAAAAAGGTCCTCAGGCTGTAAACGTAACCAAGTTATAATTCCTATTATAACAAATCTATAATCAGTAACACGATGTACCTGTTCTTAAATATAAAAGACTTACTCAGTATTTTTATTTAGAATTTGCAATATCGTCTTATAGGATTAGAAAAAGAACCAATCAAGTGATTGGTTCTTTTTTTGGTGCCGCGCTATTCTCTCCGGCAATAAAGGCAAGCACTTCTTCAAAATCCATGTTTCCGCCGAATAAATTTAAGGCACTGCCGATGGTCACGTTCACTCTTCCTTTTCCCAGTTCTCTTAAAAGGCGCAGGTCTTCAAAGCTGTGCACGCCTCCGGCATAGGTCACGGCTCTTTTTTGAAAATCCCCCAGGAGACGTACCAGCGGCTGTTCCATGCCGTTTGCTTTTCCCTCCACGTCCACGGCGTGAATTAAGAATTCGTCGCAGTAACCGGAAAGTTCGTCCAAAAGGGAAAGGGTTACCTCTTCCTTCGTTTCCTTCTGCCATCTGTCCGTCACCACAATATAGGCGCCGTCCTTTTTCCGGCAGCTCATATCCAGGACGATATGCTCTTTTCCCACAGCATATACCAGTCTGTCCAGTCTCTCTCTGTCTATCCTGCCGTCCCGGAATACAAAGGAAGTGACAATCACATGGCTCGCCCCCGCCTGCAGGTACTCCGCCGCATTTTCGTCCGTAATGCCGCCGCCAATCTGCAGTCCGCCGGGATAAGCCGAAAGCGCTGCCTTCGCCTGCTTTTTCGTTTCTTCAAAAGCCGGGGTGTCCTTTCCGTTTAGCAAAATCACATGACCGCCCCGGATACCCTTTTTTTTGTAAAAATCCGCAAAAAAAGGTGCATCCTGCTCTGCCACAAAATTTTCCTTTACCAGGCTTGCACCGTCCGTTTCCGAAAGACTGCCGCCCACAATCTGTTTTACTTTACCATCGTGAATATCAATACAGGGCCGAAATTCCATGCTTGCGTACCTTCCTTTATAAATGCCTATCTTAAATGCCTTTTTGTGAAAATTTGATTTTAAGGTATATTCTTTTTTCAATCGCACACACTATGACTGTAAAACAGTTTTCAGCATAAGGAGTGAAATTATGAAAAAATTGAAAAGAATTCTTGCCATATGCCTTATGGTATTTTATGTCTGTGTCCTCTCTGCCTGCGGAAAGAACAACAGCAACATGAACGATAACGATATGGCAGACCAGACACAGTCCACCGAAAACAACAATGCCGGCAATACCGGCAACAGCACCGCTACCACAAGGCCTGCCGAAAGCGGCAGCAATGCAGATAACGGCAGCATGAACGGCAACACCAACACCGGAAACAACAACAGCGTAACCGACGGCAGCGACAATGCCGGTACCGGAAACGGTATCGGGGATGCGGTAAACGATGCCGGCAACACGGTTGGCGACGTCATTGAGGATGTCGGCGACGGTGTCAAGGACATTACCGATGATGTTACCGGAACAGGCAACGGTGCCCGTACCCGCTAACAGCTTTCTTACACGAAAAGCCCCATTTTCTTCTGGAAGACGGGGCTTTTCAATGTTTATGCTTATGCGTTTACCGCATCAATCACATCGCTCATGTCATACATGCCGGCGGGCTTTCCTTTTAAGAACTTGCCTGCCTGAATGGCGCCTTTTGCGAAAATAGCCTTGGAATATGCGGTATGGGAGAAAGTGATGACCTCATCCTCTCCTGCGAAAATCACATCATGGTCGCCCACAATGGTGCCGCCTCTGACAGCGGAGATGCCGATTTCCTTGTCGGAACGTTTCTTTCTCTCCTTGCTTCTGTCAAATACATATTCAAAGGAATTGCCGAATTCTTCGTTGATGGAGTCCGCCAACGCCAATGCGGTACCGCTGGGTGCGTCCACCTTCTGGTTGTGGTGCTTCTCAACGATTTCCACATCGAAGCCCGCTTTTACGAGAACTTCGGAGGCTTCCTTCAAAAGCTTTAATAAAAGGTTGATTCCCAAAGACATATTGGCGGACTTCAAAATAGCTACCTGCTTGGAAGCCTCTTTTACCTTTTTAAGCTGCTCTTCGGATAGCCCGGTGGTGCAGAGCACACAGGGAAGCTTCTTTTCCACGCAGTAATTAAGTAAAGCGTCCACAGCAGGCGCCGCTGAGAAATCAATCAGGGCATCCGCTTCTACATTGCATTCTTTAATATCGGTAAATACCGGATACGGATTGTGTCCGTCATCCCTTGCGTCAATTCCGGCAACCAGGCATGCTTCTTCGTCATTTTCAAGCAGCCTGGAAATGACCTGACCCATTTTGCCGTTGCATCCGTGCATAATCAGTTTAATCATCTCTCCCGTACCTTCTTCCTTCTTATTTCAGAACGCCGAATTCACGCATAGCTTTCTCTAACTTTGCAGCGTTGGCTTCTTCCATTTCGGTCAGGGGAAGACGTAAGGAACCAGCTTCCATACCCATCAGGTTTAAGGCTTTCTTAACCGGAATCGGGTTTACTTCGCAGAACAGGGCATCGCACAAATCCATGGCGCGCAGCTGTAATTCACGGCTTCCTTCCACATCACCTGCAAAATATTTGGCGCAGATTTCATGGGTTTCCTTAGGAGCCACATTGGAAAGAACGGAAATAACGCCCTTGCCGCCGAGAGCGAGAATGGGAACAATCTGGTCGTCGTTGCCGGAATAAATATCCACAGTTCCCTTTGCCTTGGCTGCCAGTCTGGCAATCTGGCTGATATTGCCGCTTGCTTCCTTGACACCGACAATGTTTTCCACATCATGACACAGACGGATAACGGTATCCGGCAGGATGTTGCAGCCTGTACGGCTGGGTACATTGTATAAAATAATGGGAAGCTTTACAGACTCTGCCACGGTCTTAAAGTGGGTATACAGACCGTTCTGGGTCGCTTTGTTGTAGTAAGGAGAAACCAAAAGCAGTCCGTCCACTCCGTACTTTTCTGCTTCTTTAGAAAGATAAACGGCTGTCTCGGTACAGTTGGAACCGGTACCTGCCACAACGGGAATTCTGCCCGCTACCTTTTCCGCACAATATTTAATCACATCCAGATGTTCTTCATGCGTCAGTGTGGAAGACTCTCCTGTGGTACCGCATACAATAATGGCATCCGTACCGTTTGCGATCTGGAATTCAATCATTTCCGCAAGCTTTTCGTAATTTACCTCACCGTTTTCTTTCATGGGTGTTACAATGGCAACACCTGCGCCCTTAAAAATAGACATCTTTTTTCCTCCTTACCCATTGAAAAATGGAAATAAAAAAGCCGGTCACATAACATGGGCCGGCTGATTCTCGTGCTTTACCGATAGCGCCCCATCTAATCATAGATGACAGTCATACGGTTTTTAACCGCATGCCCAAGACTCGATTCACAGGTCGTCTCCTCTTTCGGCGTGTTCCCCTTTGATCTTTCCTCACCTGTGCCTGTCACATCAGAAAAACTACTCTTGAAAAACGCAACCTCTATCTTTGTTCCCTATAATAGCACCGATACCGCTCCCTGTCAACGCAACGGGCGGTAAATTCATGCTTTTTGTATGCAAAAAATGCTTTTTGTTCTTTATGAAAAGTCCTTATTAAAAATTATAAGTCTTAAACTTCAGTGTCTCAATCTTGGAAACTTCGTCCGCCAGAGAGCAGATTTCATCGTTTAAGGAAATACCCGTCAGAATGACATCCGTTTCTCCTCTCTGGTTTAACAGATTTTCCACGTCCTCCACAGAAATAATGTTTTTCTCAATAAGTCCCAGCACCTCGTCTAAAATAAGCAGATTGCATTCTCCTGTGGACAGTACCTTCTTGGCAAAATTCATGCCGTTGCGGATGTTCATATCCTCTTCTGCCTTTTTCTCTTCCGGCAGTTGTTCATAAAATTCATCTGATTTTTCAAAACGAAACAGTTTAATCTCCGGTTCCAGTCTTCTTACAAACTCTGTATCCTCCAGTCCCTTTCCTTTCAGGAACTGTATAATCACAACCTGTTCGCCCGCTGCGGCTGCCTGTACGGCCCTGCCGAGTGCCGCGGGGGATTTTCCTCTGCCATCTCCGGTATATATATGAACTATACCTCTTTTCATAATCGGTACCAAACCTTTCTGTCTCTAAGATTAAAAGTAGGTGTATTTTACCATACTTCCCGGATTTTGACAACCTTTACACATTTTTAAGAATGTTTCTTATTTATTTTTTAATAAATGGATTGATTTTTTCAAAAAACTTCCCCTTTTTTATTCTACGGCTTCCTTTGCCACCTCTAACTTGCTGACGGAAACTTCATATGCCACACGGCGCTCCATGTGTTCCTCATCCAACTTCTTCATATACTCGCGACTCTGAATTCTGCCCCATACACAACATTTGTCCCCTACTTCAAAACCGTTGGCAAACCGGGCATTTCTTCCCCAGCAGATGCACGGAATGTAATCGGACTTGCCGTAAGGACGATTGACTGCCAGAAGCAGGTCTGCGATTTCCCTGCCGAGAGGGGTCTTGCGGTACACGGGCGGCTTGCAGATATAGCCGTCCAAGAAAATCTGGTTGGTCTTGGCACTCTCTTCAATTTCGTCCACAAAGGAAATTTCCCTTGCGAATACGGACAGGACCAGTCTGTTTTTGCGCTCCTCGTGCCGGTTGTAGGAGCGGAACTGTCCCGATACCTCTACGTGGTATCCTATGTAGTTGGCATTTACGTCCAAAAGACGCTCAGATACCATCATGGGAATGACATCGAAAGAATCACTCAGTCTCTGTACCTTGACATCGACCATGTAAAAGCCTTCCCCGAAAATTTCGTGACTATAGGTAAAACTGCTGACAATCTCCCCCATAATCGTTACCTGATTGTTTTCAATAACCTTATCTGTCATTGCTGTTCTCCTTTTCTTACGCTTACGTTTTTTTCAGGCTTTTGCCCGTTATGTCAATATTATTTATACACCATATCCTTCCATAATAGAAGCTTTACTCACCGCAGATACCGACAACCGCCCTGTTTATGCGACACATTCCCCTCTCCGTTTGTTTTTTCTTGCGCATAACGACAAATAGTGATATACTGAAACAGTTTTGAAAACAGCAAATTTCAGGTATAATAATAGGAAGAAAGGTCAGGTTATCTATGTTACAGAAACGTGAAGATGTAAGAAACGTAGCAATTATCGCCCATGTAGACCATGGTAAGACCACGCTGGTGGACGAGCTTCTTAAACAGAGCGGTGTATTCCGCGACAATCAGGAAGTTGCCGAGCGTGTCATGGACTCCAACGATATCGAACGGGAAAGAGGTATTACCATTCTTTCCAAGAATACGGCCGTTACCTACAAAAATACAAAAATCAACATTATCGATACCCCGGGCCATGCGGACTTCGGCGGCGAGGTAGAACGTGTCCTTAAAATGGTAAACGGTGTTATCCTGGTAGTCGATGCGTTTGAAGGCCCCATGCCCCAGACAAAGTTCGTTTTACGAAAAGCGCTGGAATTAAAGCTCCCCGTTATCGTATGTGTCAACAAAATCGACAGACCGGAAGCACGTCCCCAGGCGGTTGTGGACGAAGTTTTAGAGCTGTTCTTAGAGCTGGAAGCAGACGATGCCCAGCTTGACTGCCCCTTCGTATTCGCTTCTGCCAAAACCGGCAGCGCTACCTTAAATCTGACGGTAAAGAACAACGATATGAAGCCTCTTTTCGACACCATTTTAGACTATATTCCCGCTCCCGAAGGTGACCCGGATGCCGGCACCCAGGTACTTATCAGCACCATCGACTACAACGAATATGTAGGACGTATCGGTGTCGGTAAGGTGGACAACGGTAAAATTGCCGTAAACCAGGAAGTGGTACTCTGCAATGCCCATGATGCCGCAAAGCAGAAAAAAGTAAAAATCAGCAAGCTGTATGAATTTGACGGATTAAATAAGGTAGAAGTAAAGGAAGCCGGCATCGGTTCCATCGTTGCCATTTCCGGTATTGCCGATATCCACATCGGAGATACCCTCTGCTCCCCCGACCACGTAGAGCCCATTCCTTTCCAGAAAATCAGCGAGCCCACCATTGCCATGCAGTTCATGGTAAACGACTCCCCGCTTGCCGGAAAGGAAGGCAAATTCATCACCAGCCGCCATATCCGCGACAGACTTTACAGAGAGCTTAATACCGACGTTTCCTTACGTGTGGAAGACACCGAGTCTCCCGACCGCTTCAAGGTTTCCGGACGTGGCGAGCTGCATCTCTCCGTTTTAATTGAAAATATGCGCCGTGAAGGTTACGAATTTGCCGTAAGCAAAGCGGAAGTTTTGTATAAAGAGGATGAGCAGGGCCATAAGTTAGAGCCCATGGAGCTTACCTATATTGATGTTCCCGATGAATTTTCCGGCGTGGTTATCGAAAAATTAAGCCAGAGAAAGGGCGAACTCCGCAGCATGGGCGCCGGTACCGGCGGTTACACCCGTCTGGAGTTCTCCATTCCTTCCAGAGGTCTTATCGGTTACCGCGGCGACTTTATGACCGATACCAAGGGCAACGGTATCATGAACTCCATTTTCGACGGCTACGGCCCTTACAAGGGAGATATCCAGTACCGTAAGCAGGGTTCCCTGATTGCCTTTGAAAACGGCGAATCCATTACCTACGGTCTGTTCAATGCCCAGGAACGCGGTACCCTCTTCATCGGACCCGGCGTCAAGGTATATTCCGGTATGGTTATCGGCTTCAACGGACGCGGCGAAGACATTGAAGTCAATGTCTGCAAGAAGAAACAGCTTACCAATACCCGTTCCTCCAGTGCGGACGAAGCACTCCGCTTGGTACCGCCCAAGATTATGAGCTTAGAGCAGGCACTGGATTTCATTGATACAGATGAGCTTTTGGAGGTTACTCCCGTTTCCCTGCGTATCCGCAAGAAAATTTTGGACCCGACCATGAGAAAACGTGCGGCAATGAAAAAATAAATCGGGCAGGTATCGGCAGTTCTTCTGCCGGTACCTGTGAATAAAAAAGAACAGCTCTCCCGCGGGAGCTGTTCTTTTTTATGTCCGTATTTACTTGTTTTTCTTTAAGTAGATGAACCAGTAGCCGATGCCTACGATAACTGCACCGCCCACAATGTTTCCGAGGGTTACAGGAAGCAGGTTCTTTACCAAGAAGTTGCCGAGGGTCAGCCCCTCTGCCGCTATGCCGTATTCCATTTTGGTAAAAATGCCCGCCATGCAGAAATACATATTGGCAACGCTGTGCTCGAAGCCGCAAATGACGAATAAGAATACCGGCCAGAAGCTCATAAGCAGCTTTCCTGCCACGCCGCCGGATGCAAAGGATGCCCATACGGCAATGCAGACTAAAATATTACAGCCGATGCCCCGGATAAAGGCTTCCGTGAAGGTAAGGCTTACTTTTGCGGAAGCAATGCTTACCATGGACTCCGCCAGCTTGCCGCCGAACATATCCGGTGTGTGGCCGTATACGACCAGCAACGTAACCAAAATGGCGCCGATAAAGTTGCCGAAGAATACGCAGACCCAGTTCTTCATCAAATCCCGGAAACGGATTTTTTTCTCCAGCAGCGCAATGATAACCAGATTGTCGCCGGTAAAAAGCTCACTGCCCGCCATCAGTACCATGGCAAGTCCCGCCGGGAATACCAGACCGCTTACGACCTTTGTCATAGAACCTTCCAGAGTTGCGGAAGCCGCCGTGGATGCAATGCCGCCGAAGGCAATAAACATACCGGCGAAAATACCTAGCAGCAACGTCTTTGTGGCTGACATCTTTCCTTTTTTGGTGCCTATGTCCACATAATTGGTTGCAATCTCCAAGGGTGAAAACATAATTAACTTGTCCTCCTAAAATTTCATTCTTTTATTGTACCATTTTAGGCAAGACTTGAAAAGGAGTATTTTTCGGCAAAATTATCCCGCATCTCATCAAATTCCGGATTGTTTTTTCGGACTTCTTTTAAGGTTTCGTGTAAGTTCATATTATTATCCGCCATATCGATGATGCAGCCCGCAATATTGGAACAGTGGTCGGAGGTTCTCTCCAGGTTGGTCAGTAAATCCGCCCATACAAAGCCCGCTTCCATGCTGCATTCGCCCTGCTGTAAGCGCAGAATATGCTTGGTGCGGAGTTGTTCTTTCAGATCGTCAATCACCTGCTCCAGGGGCTCCACCTCATGGGCTGCCTGCATATCGTTGTCCACAAATGCCTTTAGGGATAAATCCAGGATTTCTCCCACAGCCATACAGATGACCTGCAGCTCCTTTTTCGCTTTTTCCGTCAGTGTCAAATCCTTCGCTATAAGTTCTTCCGCCGACTCTACCAGGTTCACACCGTGGTCGGATATTCTTTCAAAGTCTCCGATGAGCTTTAAGAGTTTAGCCGCCTCCTTGCTGTCCGCATCACTGATGGAATAGGTGCTTAATTTCACCAGATACGTGCCCAGCATATCCTCGTAATGGTCGGTTTTGTCCTCTTCCTCTCTCGTTTTTTCCGCAAGCTCCGGTGTATATTCCTTTAAGCACTCCATACCGGACTTCAAGGCATCCACAGCACATTTTGCCATGTCCACCGTCACTTCATGGCATCTCTCCAGTGCAACGGAAGGGGTGGCAAGGAGTCTTTCGTCCAGTTCTTCCGTATGCTCCGGTGTCTTTCCTTCGGGAATAAGCTTCATAACCAGCTTCTCCAGAAATCCGGACATCGGGCATAACAGCAGCATACAGAGAATATTGAAAGCGGAATGGCAGACCGCAATGCCCCACTGGGTTGCCACCTCATTCATAATGGCGGGCTTTATAAATACCTGCACAAAGGCAAAAATAATCAGCCAGAAAACCGTACCGATAATATTGAAAAACAGATGGACAAGCGCCGTTCTTTTGGCGTTCTTGTTTGCGCCGATGGAAGAAAGAATGGCGGTGATACAGGTACCGATGTTCTGTCCCATGATAATGGGAATGGCAGCTCCGTTCGTCACCTGTCCCGTGGTGGCAAGCGCCTGCAGAATACCCACGGAAGCGGAGCTGGACTGGATAATGGCGGTCAGCACCGCACCTGCCAGCACACCTAAAATCGGGTTCTTAAAGAGTACAAACACCTGACGGAACGCCGGTACTTCCGCCAGACCGGATACTGCACCCGTCATGGTTTCCATACCGAACATCAGGGTGGCAAATCCCAGTAGAATCATGCCGGTGTCCTTTTTCTTGCTGTCCTTGGACGCCATCTGCAGAATGATGCCGATAAGCGCCAGAACAGGGGTAAAGGAAGACGGCTTTAAGAGCCGGATAAAGAAGCTGTCGCCGGAAATGCCGCCCAGGCTCAAAATCCATGCCGTTACCGTGGTACCCACGTTGGCCCCCATGATAACATTGATGGCCTGCTTTAAAGTCATCAGTCCGGAATTTACAAAGCCGACTACCATAACCGTAGTTGCCGAAGAACTCTGGATAACCGCCGTCACAGCAATACCCGTCAGAATTCCGGCAACCTTACCGGTGGTAAGTTTCCCCAGAACCATTTTCAAACTGTTCCCGGCACGTCTTTCCAGTGCCTGCCCCATCAGGTTCATGCCGAATAAGAAAAGACACAAACCTCCGATCATCGTCAGTAAATCAAAAAAATCCATCTGTTTATCCATCCTTTTGTTGAAATCAAAAAACCATATACGGTTACTCCCATGTATGGTTCCATGATACAAAACAAACATCAAATCAAAAATCAGGCATTTGTAAAATCTATGTAAAATCTGACAGTAATCCGTGTGCCTTTTCCCACTTCGCTCTTCAGCTCGATTTTACCGTTCTGCTGGCGCACCGCGTGTTTGACAATGGAAAGACCGAGACCGGTACCTCCCACTTCCTTGGAATGGCTCTTGTCCACCCGGTAAAAACGCTCAAAAATACGTTCCTGATGTTCGGGCGGAATGCCGATGCCGTCATCCTCTACCATCAGGACGGCTTCATTGCCTTCCTTTTTCACGGTTATCCAGACATGCCCGTTTTCGTGATTATATTTAATAGCGTTGTCACAGAGATTGTAAACAATACCGTTTACCTGCTGCCGGATACCCTGTATGAATACCGGTTCCCCGGTAAGCAGCATGGTGACATGCGCTTTTTCCGCCGCTTTCTCTAAAGACTCCTTTGTTTCCTCCGCCAGCGCATACAGCTCGATTCTCTCTTTCTGCAGGCTTTCATCGCCTTCATCCAGATGGGACAGCTTGATAATGTCGTCCACAAGCCGTATCATACGCTGCGCCTCCGTGTAAATCTGCCGGGAGAACTGAGGCACATCCTGCTGCTTTACCATGCCGTTGCACAAAAGCTCCGCACAGCCGGAAATGGAGTGCAGAGGCGTCTTTAACTCGTGGGACACATTGGCGGTAAATTCCCGCCGCATCTGCTCCGCTTTTTCCTTCTCCGTCACATCAAACAGAAGGAACGCAACCGCCGTCACTTCGTCTTCCGAAATAACCGGGCTGGCATTGCACTGGTAGGTGCTGTCCCCTGTTTCCCAGATGGTTTCCACGTGGACGCCCTGTAAAGACTGCTCTAAAAGTTCCGTCAGCTTTTCCGTATTCTGCAGGGTATGGATATCCTTTCCCACCGTATACTTGCCGGCTTTCAAAAGATTTGCCGCACTGCGGTTCATGCTTAAAATGACTCCCTGCGGATTTAAAAGAATAAGTCCCTCTTTCATGTTTTTGGTGGCGGCCTCAAATTCCAGCTGCTTGCGCTTTAACTCCGCCGTATGAAAGGAAATCTGCCGCTGCTGGTTCTCCATACGGTTTAACAGAGGCGCCAGCTCCTTATAGCCGTTCTTGGTAAGATTACCTTTCAAATCCGGGTCGTTTAAGGGCTTTACAATCCTTGCGGATACCCGGTAGGACAGGATGAGCGCCGCAACAATGGTAATCAGCGCCACGATTAAAATGGGCTGCATCATGCTCATAAGCAGGGTAAACACCGTATACTGGGTGTCCGAAAGCCGGATAACCCTGCCGTCCGATAATTTCTTTGCCTCATATATCTGCCTCTGGGTCAGAATTTCCGAAAAGCGGGTGCTTTCTCCGTAGCCTGTTTCAATCGCCTGCACCACTTCTTCTCTGTCCTTGTGGTTTTCCAGCTTCGCCGCATCCGATTTGTTGTCGTAAAGCACCGTACCGTCCCTGTCAATGTAGGTAATGCGGTAGTCCTTGGCGGCAAGGCGCGTCAGATACTCCATGCCGCAAAGTTCCACGCCTTCTGCCACCTGTTCCGTCTGTCTTTTTAACTGCATCCTCTGGGTTTCACTGTAATAGTCGTACAGCACCCACATGATAATCACGACGGATGCTGCAAAAACCCAGAGGGATATCAGGCAGACCGTCCGAAATATCCTCTTAGCCATTATTCTTTTCCTCCAGACGATACCCTACTCCCCTGACGGTATCTATGTACTCGCCGCATTCGCCCAGCTTGGTTCGGAGCGTGCCGATATGCACATCCACGGTCCGCGTCTCTCCTACATAATCCGCCCCCCAGATATCGGAAAGAAGCTGCTCCCTGGAATACACCCTGCCCGGATGCCGCATGAACTTATGCAAAAGTTCAAACTCTTTCAGGGTAAGGATAATCTTTTCCCCGTCCGCCTTTACGGTATGGGTCTGGGGATTTAAGGTCAGTTTGCCAACGGCAACGATATCCGTTTTTTCATCCTTGTAGGCTCTCCGCAGCACCGCCTTTACCCGGGATACCATTTCCATCATACCGAAGGGTTTGGCAAGATAGTCGTCCGCTCCCAGGTCAAGTCCGATGACCTTGTCGTATTCCGTGCCCTTTGCCGTCGCCATTATGACGGGAATGTCTGCTGTGGTGCTCTGCGCCTTCAGCTTCTTTAAGATGGAAATGCCGTCTTCTCCCGGCAGCATGATGTCCAGTAAAATCAGCTTCGGTTTCTCTTTTTCCATGGCTGCCCAGAATGCATCCGCATCCGGCAGTCCCTTTGCCTGTAAGTCGGATGCCTGTAAGGTATAAATCATTAAATCCCGGATACCGGCATCGTCTTCTACACAATAAATCATGTCTGTCTCCCTGTTTCATTCGGCTGCCTTGTTTACTCTAAAATAGGATGCCCGCTATGGAGCATCCTATTTTTTTGTATCAGCCTTGCTGAAATATATGACGGAAATTACATTACTAAGATAATTTCGTTTTCATCCTGCATCTCATCAGCGGGAACGTAAGGCTTATCTGCCTTCTTGCCGTTTAAGTAGAATTCCTTAAAGCCGCCTTCTTTGCCGTCCGGGTTCTTCACGATGATGTGAAGCTTCTTGCCGCGGAATACCTTATCCATGGTGATTTCTTTCCATTCGGAAGGAATAGCCGGGCAAACCCAGAGACCGTTTAAGTCAGGACGCATACCGCAGATACCTTCTACACAGCCTACCATACAGGTGGATGCGGTACCGGTCAGCCAGTGTACGTGGGAACGTCCCTCGAAAGGAGATTCCACACTTTCGGTAAACTGTCCGTGTACATACGGCTCCAGTCTTCTGACATCCGCATTGTCATTCTGGGATGCGGGTGAGCTTTCGGTGAAGTATTCAAATGCACGATTGCCGTGTCCCATAAGAGACTCTGCTAAGATAATCCAACCCTGGGGCTGTGAGAAAATACCGCCGTTTTCCTTGGTGGAAGGGTTGAACAGGAGTGCCTGTGCACCGTCAAATGCATGGTCTACATAAGGAGGTGTCATCAGACGTACGCCGAACCTGGTGTTTAACTCTCTGTGTACGGATTCCAGTGCCTTTTCAGCCTGTTCCTTGCTTGCCAGACCGCTGATAACGGACCAGGACTGGGGATTTAACCACATGTTTGCTTCGGGGTCATGCTTGCTGCCGATAACCTGTCCGTCTTCCTTGATACCTCTGACGTAACGGTCGTCTTCCCAGCATTCCTTTTCGATGATGTCGCCGAGTTCTTTCTGGGTCTTTTCCAAATAAGCAATGTATTCGGTATCATCTGCGTCCCTTGCAAAGCCCTTCATAACGGTGAATGCGTAATATAACTGCATGGCTACGAAGGTGGACTCACCCTTCTTGCCCAGACGTAAGCAGTCGTTCCAGTCTGCATGCAGACCTGCGGGCATCTTGTGGTCGCCGAGTCTTTCCATGGAGAACCGGATGGCTCTCTTTAAGTGGTCGTATACGGTACCCTCTTCTTTATTTGCATAAGGGATAACTTCGTTAATGAAATCCTTGTTGCCGGTTTCTGCCACGTATTTCCATACGGTGGGGAATAACCACAGCGCATCGTCCGCACGGTATGCGGGATGTCCGGTCTCTCTTACATAGGACTCGTCATCGGGAGTATCTTCGTGACCGGGATTGTGGGTATATTTTACCAGAGGCAGACCGCCGCCGTTGTTTACCTGTGCGGAAAGCATGAAACGAATCTGGGAAAGAGCCATTTCCGGGTCTAAGTGGATGATACCCTGGATATCCTGTACGGTATCTCTGTAGCCATAACCGTTACGCTGTCCGCAGTATATGAAGGACGCTGCTCTGGACCAGGTAAAGGTAATGAAGCACTGGTATGCGTTCCAGGTGTTAATCATGCTGTTGAAGGCTGCATCCGGGGTATTTACCTGGAAGTTCTCCAGCTTGGAATGCCAGTAATTCTTTAATTCTGCCAGTTCCTTTTCTACCTGGGAAGCGTCATTGTAAGGTGCCATGATGGCATCTGCTTCTACGGCATTTGCCTGTCCGAATACGAAGGTCAGGACCTTGGTCTCGCCGGGCTGTAAGGTAATGGCACTGTGAAGAGCGCCGCAGGCATTGGCATTGTAGTTTAAGACATTGTCGCACTTGCCGTTTTCTACCGCTGCCGGGTTGCCATAGCCGTGATATCTGCCGAGGAAAGCGTCCTTGTCACCGTTGTAGGAGGTAACCGGTGCGCCGCAAAGACCGATGAAACGCTCTCTGTGGTTGCTGCCTGTGGCATCCTTGCCTACGTTCTCGTTGATGCTCTGGACAATCTTGTTGCCGAGGAAACGGGTTCTGGTGATGAACAGGGTATACTGTAAGTTTACCTGGTCCTGCTCGTAGTTGCTTTCGTTGGTGAATTCTGCATAGGAGAATGCGGAAATCTTTCTTTCCTTATCGGAAGTATTGGTAATCTTTGCACTCCATACTTCGTAGGTCTTTCCGAGGGGTACATAGTAAAGTACTTCGGAATGGATGCCTGCGTAGTCCGCAATCATGTTGGTGTATGCGGTACCGTGATGACATTCGCTCTTGTAAACGTCAAGGGACTTTGCTACGGGCTGCCAGGATGCAGACCAGTAATCCCTGGTTTCATCATCACGCAAATAGATGTATCTGCCGGGGGTATCGTCGCTGTTGAAATGATATCTTAAAATTCTGCCGTTTGCACCGCTCTTTACGAAGCTGTAACCACCGGCATTGTTGGAAATAATGGCACCGTATGCGGGAGAACCGAGGTAGTTTGCCCAGGGTGCGGGAGTATCGGGTCTGGTGATGACGTACTCCTTATTTACTTCATCAAAGTAACCGTAATTCATGTTTAACTCTCCTTATTAAAAATAGTATTTGCCCTTACGCCGTAATCAAAGATACCAGATAGAACACTTCCCTGTCATCCTCATGTGTCTCGGAAATTGTAATCTCCACGGTGTGTTTGCCATACTCCCCATGCTCCAGTACAGTCTGTAAGTACAGGCAGTCGCCCCAATCCTCTTCGAAATTGGCATTCAGTTCAATGGTATGTTCTTTGTCGCCGTCTAAAATAAGAGTGGCAACCGGTGCAGGTCTGCGTACGGTCTTGCGGTACTGCACCGCAATGGAAGAAGCTTCCACTTCAAAGACAATTCTATCATTTATTTTTGCTGCTGAAAAGCCCTTTTTGAAACAATCCGCTACGCAGCTCTGGGGTGTTTCATCCTTTACAAAACCTTCGCAGATTACAGGCTTCAGTTCGTCGTTTCTATATCTGTGCGCCGCCTCGTATCCGTTTGCGGTAAGCGGTGCGGGAAGCACGGTTTCCTTTACCGGGAACACATAGCCCTCTTTCAAAAGCTCTTCTGCTTTCTTCTTTTCCTTTGCCAGATAAGAAGTAATCAGTTCGGATACCATTTTATGCCCGGCATCGTTGGGATGTAAATCATCGGGAGTAATGTCCCTTCTTACGATTTCTCCGCTTGCAATAAAAGGATAAACCGCTGCTTTCATGCTGACGCCGGGTACCTCGTAGTGTTTTTCCACGGGACAGTGAATGGCTTCTGCGTTGCCGCCGTCATCGTAACGGACATTGTGCACTAAAAGAAGCGCCGGCTGTTTCTCATTTTTTAAGATGCGTCTTACCAGTCCTTCGTAGGTCTCTTCAAAATGCGCATCGGTATCCGCATCGTTTACGGAAAATTCCACAATCACAAAATCCGGTTTGTGGGAAAGCACTTCCTCGTCCACACGGCCCGTACCCAGATGGGAAGTGGTGCCGCCTATTCCCGCATTCACATAGGTGATTTCGGATTTGGGGAACTGCTCCTTCCACCATTCGTAGGTAAGATACGCATAGCAGAGCTCGGGGGTGGAGGAAAGAGAACCCTGGGTAATGGAACCGCCTAAAAATGCCACGGTGAGATGTTCGCCCTTCAGTCCCTTTGCCATGCAGGCAAGCATTCTTTCGTCATTGCCTTCGTTGATAAATCCTTTGCTGTAATCAATCTGTACCATATTTTCCTGCCTTTCTCAAAAAAGGTTCTATTTTTCGGCTGCCAGAAGCTCTAAATTCTTTTTAATCAGCTCGCAGCGCTGCTTTACACAGTCGGGGCTGCGGAGAGGATCCTTCGGGGTGTTGAACACATAATCCGCTAATTTGTCAATGGTGGTGGTTGCCACATGCAGTCTGGTATCACTGGATGCATAGTAAATGAAGACTTCGTTCTTTTCGTTTACCACAGCACCGTTGGTGAATACGACGTTGGAAACATCTCCCACTCTTTCCCATCCTCTGGGTCCGATTAACATGCCGGAGGGCTCTGCAATCACCTTGGAAGGGTCGTTTAAGTCGGTAGCAAATGCATAAACCACATAACGAAGACCTGCTGCGGTGTTTCTTACACCGTGCGCAATGTGAATCCAGCCTCTGTCGGTCTTGATGGGAACCGCACCGGCACCGTTCTTAACCTCGGTAATGGTGTGGTACTTGCGGATGCTGGTCATCTTCTCTTCGTCGATTACCGCATTGGTAATGTCATCGCACAGACCGAAGCCGATGCCGCCGCCGGAACCGGTGTCGATGAAATCATCCATGGGTCTGGTATAGAATGCATATTTGCCGTCCACGAATTCGGGATGCAGCACTACGTTTCTCTGCTGGGGAGAATGCAGGGTCTTTAAGTTCGGCAGTCTTTCCCAGGTCTTTAAGTCCTTGGTTCGCACAATGCCGGCTGCCGCTACGGCTGCGGATAAATCCTTGCTTTCGGTATCCTTGCTCTCGGAGCAGAATACACCGTAGATATAGCCGTCCTCATGCTTGGTGAGTCTCATATCGTAAACATTGGTTTCTTCCGGGCAGGTATCCGGCAGAACTACCGGGTAATCCCAGAATTTGAAACCGTCCACGCCGTTGTCGCTTTCTGCCACGCCGAAGAAGGACTTTCTGTCGTTTCCTTCGATACGTGCCACTAAATAGTACTTGCCGTTTAAGTAAAGGGCGCCGGAGTTCATAACGGCATTGATGCCCAGTCTTTCTTCAAAATAAGGATTGGTTTCGGCATTTAAGTCATACTGCCATTCAATGGGTAAAGTGTCTCTTGTCAGAACAGGATTTACATATCTGTCGTAGATACCGTTGTAAAACTTGGGATCCACTTCGTTCTTTCTGTTTAAGAACCGGTCCTGCTTTTCTTTTAATTCATAATACTTCCGGTGAATCATTTCGCCATCCTCCTCATAATTTCCATGCACATACGTCCGTTGTGGTAAGGACACTTCCAGGGTTCCACAATGGGCTTGTCTTCTTCAGGTCTGCCTTCGTCGTCCACATGCATGAACCATTCGCTGCCCTCTCTCTTATCAATCACATAGGTCTTGATAAAGTTCCAGATGTCTTCGGAAGCCTGTAAGTATTCCTTATGCTCCGGATGCTTCTGGTATTCATTGTAGTAACCCACAACGCTTTCTGCCTGTACCCACCATACTCTCTTCCTGTCCACAACGCCTCTCTCGCATTCGTTAGACATGGAATGGTTGTAATAAGCATCCTTGTAGACTTCCGCAACGAGGTCGGCAACAATGCCGTCCCATTCCTTCTTATAGGCTTCGTCGCCCAGGGTATCCAGGCCTCTGTCCAAAAGCCATGCGGTCTCGATGTCGTGACCGAAGGAATGCAGGTCAATGATACTGTTCATATCGTTATCAAAGAATACTTCCTGTCTATGCTTTTCAGGGTTGTAAATCTTTGTACGGAAGGTCTCTAAAATCCAGCGGAGCTTCTTGCCCACTGCTTCGTTTTTGGAAACGCGGTACAGTTCGGTGTAGGCTTCAAATACATGAAGCAGAGTGTTCATGGTTCTGTCCGCCATGACGCCGTTTTCGGAAAGCTTGTCGTTGGCTGCCGGTGCAAAGGTTCTGTCCAGCGCTTCCTTGTAGCCGCCTTCGTCAAAGCCCTTCTCCTCAATGATATGGAAAAGTTCCATGGCATGCGCCAGTGCTTCTTCCTTTCCTGATGCCGCATAATAAGAAGAAAGTGCATATACGGCAAACGCCTGATTGTAAATATGCTTTGTGGTATCTTCCGGCCTGCCGTCGTAGGTAACGGACCAGAAAATGCCGCCGTATTCTTTATCAAAGCAGTACTTTGTCATAAAATCATAAGCACACTCCGCATCCTTTAAGAGCTCCTTGTCTGCAAGCGCCATGGATGCATTGGAGAAAAACCATAAAATACGGCTGTTTAAGATACAGCCCTTTACCGCCTTTTTGTCTACGACAAGGTCGGGACCCATGTAGCCGTAAAATCCGCCGTACTCCTTATCTTCTAATTTCTGCCAGAAGGGAACAATATGATTTTGTAAATGCTCCCTCATTTCATCTGCCATGCTCATTCTTTTATCTTCCTTTCCTTCACACTGTCTTTTTCAATCAGATGACCTTCCACAATGTGTATTTTTTTCTTGTAGGGTTCTTTGTTTATCTTTTTGATAATGGTATTGATGGCGCCCTTTGCCATTTCCTTCATGTCTACCTCATAGGTCGTAATCGGCACATCCGTCAGGCTGGGCGGATATAAGAAATTATCGAAACCTACTACGGAAACATCCTCCGGTACCCGGTATCCTCTCTCCGTCAGGGATTTAATTACCAGGCTGGCAATAAAGTCGCAGTTGCACACAAAGGCGGTGGGCATCTGCTTGGGGAAATCATAGTCCCCGTAATTGCTTCTTAAACCGCTCTTTACATCACGGTCGGGAATGAGGTAGTCCTCTCTCGGCCTGATGCCGTGCTCAATTAACGCCTTTACATAGCCTAAATACCGGTCGGTAATACTTTCCGTTGCAAAAAGAGTACCTACGTAGGCAATATCCCTGTGACCTTTTTCATACAGATAATTGGTCAGAAGGTACGTGCCGTAAAATCCGTCTGAAATAAAGCAGTCCACAATGCCGTCCGTTTCGTAAAAATCCAGATACACCAAAGGTATATTGGTATGTTCTTTCAAAAATTTACCATAGTCATAACCGGGTTTACCAATGACAATCACACCGTCCGCTTTCTTTTCTTCGATGATACGGGGCAGAATGTGTGCAGACTCCGTTTCCTCGCTGATAATTTCAAACAGGGTAAAACATTCTTTCTGGATTGCCCTGTCCGCTACTTCCCTGTACATTCTCCAGTAAAAGGAGTCGTACTCCGCCAGATACCGTTCCGATATGAGAACGCCGATGTTGTGACTTTTTCTCGCGAGCTGGGTTTTCGTACTCACCGGCATCCGGTAGCCCATTTCTTCCGCCAGCTCCTTGATTTTTTCCCGCATTTCCTCACTTACACCTTTTTGTCCGGACAATGCTTTGGAAACCGTCACCGTGCTTACCTCCAGGCGTTCTGCAATATCTGACATGGTTACAGATTTTTTCATTTTCGCCATATTTTCACCATCAATCTTTCCAGATTTCCTCTCCCAGGCTCTCTATAAATCCGGAAAGTTCCTCTGCCATTTTCTCCGCCTCCGGTATACGGATATGTCCGTGCGTACCGCAGCCGTTGTTTGTATACAGGAAATGATGCACATGCTTATCCTGCATTTCCTCTGCCACCTGTCCGATAGCCCTGTCCCAGGCAGCATCATGATTCAGAATGGTAGTTGCCAGTATGATTTCGCACTTCGGGTACTTTTTCTTAATCGTTTCTATAAATTTCCGGTACTCCGCTCTCCAGTGCTTTGCCTGTTCTCCCTCATAGTCCTCCGCCATATAGTTGACCGGGTTGGCATCGTTCTGTCCGAATGCCACTATCACCACATGGGGGGTATACTTTGAAAAATCCCAGGGCTTTGTTTCCCCTAAGTAAGGGTTCATCTCTATCTTGTCATAGCTTTCTTCCATTCCGGTGTAATCCGGTCCTGCAAAATATCCCTGTCCGTGCAGAAGGGCAATGCCGCCCTGCGCCACATCATGGATATCCGCATGGAGCTTTCTGGCGCAAAGCCAGGAATAGGAATAAAAGCTGTTGGAATATTCGCCGTTGTTTTCCGGGTCGGACAGTCCGGCTCTTGCTACCGCTTCCGAAACTTCCCCTGCGGAAACGGAGTCCCCATACACTTCTATTCTTCTTGCAAACTGTACCTTGGATTTGCTGATTTCCGTATCTTTTCCCGTAATCAGGCCAAAAAAAGCCACATAATGGCTGGCATCCTGTCTCTTAAAGATGGCAACTTCATGTTCGCCTCCATCCAAGAATGCCGAAATATCTATCTCTACACCGCCTTCATCCGGCAGTATGCATTTTCCTTTGTAATCTCCGTCCACTAAAACTCCTACCGAGTTTTCAAAATAGCAACGGAAGTTCTCCATTACGACCCACACGTTTTTTCCCTTTACCGCAAATCTTACGGATGTGCAGGGATATACAAATACGGGGGCATCCTTCTTGTCAAAATCAATTCTGCCGCTGTAAGTTAATACTTCATCCGAAGGAAAAATCCTTTTTTCACATTCTCTCATCTTCACATGTTTCCTCTGTTTTATCGCATATGTGGGAGATGCAAGCACCTCCCACATAGAGTTTAACATTTCATTATCGAATACCGATTTCGGTATCTTCCTGTCTTACCACACTGTGTGTCTTGATGTAATCTACGATTTCATCAAACTTAGTAAAGGCAAGTCCTACATAGCTGTCTGCACATCCGTAGTAGATTGCAATCTTTCCGGATTCGGGATCATGAATGGTTGCGCAGGGGAATACTACGTTAGGTACGAAACCTCTTTCCTCATACCACTCTTCAGGAGTGAGAAGGAAGGTTTCACAACGATACTTCACGATGGAAGGATTGTCAAGGTCAAGAATAGCACCGCCAATGCTGTAAACGAAACCGTTGCAGGTGCCGCTTACACCATGGTAGAACAACAACCAGCCTTCGCTTGTCTCGATAGGAGCTGCACCGCCGCCAATCTTAACAGATTCCCACCATTCGCTGCTTCTTCCCATTACATGTCTGTGCTTTCCCCAGTAAACCATATCAGGGCTTTCGCTTAAGAAGATATCGCCAAAAGGAGTATGTCCGCTGTCGGAAGGTCTGGAAAGTAACATGTACTTGCCGTTAATCTTACGAGGAAACAGTACTGCGTTTCTGTTGAACGGAATAAACGGGTTCTCCAGTCTGACAAAGGTCTTGAAATCTTTCGTCTTTGCCATACCGATGGAAGCGCCGTAGAAATCCTGACACCAGATGATGTAGTAGGTATCTTCTACCTTAACTAATCTCGGGTCATATGCATAATAAGGCATGAAAGAATTGCCGTTCTCATCTACGAAAGGAATCTTATCCTTTTCAAAATCCCAGTGAATAGCATCCTTGCTGTGTCCTAAGTAAATATAAGGAATACCGTTGGTCTGCTCTCCGCGGAATACGCCGATAAATTCGCCGTTGTAAGGCATTACGGCACTGTTGAAAATTCTGGCAACGCCTTCTACCGGGTTACGTCCGATAATAGGATTTTCTGTATATCTCCAAATTGGAGCCCCTTTTAAGCCTTCAGGACGTTCCTGCCAGGGAACATTGGGCACTGCAGGGGCAATCATCTTAATATCACTCATTATGTCCTCCATAAATGGTAGGGGGCGGAGTACCCGCCCCTCCATTGTTTAGTCTGTCATTAAGACTTATTTGTAGTATGCATCAAGTCCATCCTGAACTTCCTGCTTATGGGTTTCCTGAATCTGGGCAGGTGTCATTTCACCCTTGATTAAGTACTGTAAATCATAGTTTACATCCAGGGACCAGATTAAATCGAAGGTTGTCTTGGAACCGCATTCCTGCATAACTGCAAAGTTTGCATTCTGGTAATCTTCGGTCTTACCGGTTGTTAAATACCACCAGTTCAGAGCTGCCTTGTTGTCACGCTGCGTGGTATCACCATCGTACCAGTTCCACATATCATATAATACATTGAATACCAATTCAGGCTCCTGAACACCGGTAGGGATAATGTAGCATGCACCTGCTACGTCGTTCTTACCGGGGTTGGTATCTTTGTTACCGTTAGGTCCTACCGGCCAACGAACAAATGCGATATCGAAAGGAATGGTAGTACCCTTGCTTCCATCGTAGTCGTAGTCAGCGTTAGCTGCAAGAATCCATGCTGCTGCAGGGAAGAAACCGATGTTACCTTCTCTGTACTGATATCTCATGGAATCGGAAGGATTTCCTTCAAAATCATAAGGATAGCATACATTCCAGGTGTTGTACATATCATACATTTCCTGAAGAACTTCTCCGGTTGCTGCAGAAGACAGGGTTTCTGTCTGGCCGCCTGCTACGCCGGTACCGTTGCTCATGCAAAGCTGTTCAAAGGTTTCATTTTCGTAACCGCAGTATCCGTACTGGTCGGTCTGTCCGTCACCATCGGTATCCTGGGTCAGAACCTTCATGTATTCGTTGAACTTATCCCATGTCCATTCACCGCGTTCCCACAGGTCGCGGGGATCTTCGAGGTTGTTTTCCTCAAGCATCTGTACGTTGAATGCCAAAGGATAGGTATCTGCAACCTGCTGTTCAGCAGCCTGCTGCTTGATGAGGCAGGCCTTGCCGTCGCCAAGGTCTAAGTAAGTAGCAACCGTCTGGGTTGTGAAGATGTCATGGTCTTCCGGTAAAATGGTCTTTAAGTCGATAGCTAAGCCATTGTACTGAGCGGGAATACCAAATCCGGGCTCTACTAAGTAGATATCACAATCAGGTGAACCTGCTAAGATAGAGTTGTTGATGGATTCCTTAACACCGTTGTAGGTTAAGTTGGTCCAGTAGAATTTAACATCATATTTCTCTTCGATTTTCTTAACGTTAGCCAGCTTCTTTTCTGCGATGCCGCGGTTGAACGCTTTTTCTTCCTTCTTTGCGTCATCATCGCCTTCTGCATCAACGTTAGCTGCATAAGAAGGGTCATCTTCTACCTTGGACTGTGAGCTGTCGTAGTACTGAACCCACCAGGTACCGATGGTAATTTCGCTGTTGTGTCCGGAAGGAGTGGAAGCGCCGCCGTTGTTGGTGCTGCCGCCGTTACCGTCATTGGTTCCGGTCTTGCCACAAGCTGCTACAGACAGAGTCATGCATACAGCAAGGCCAAGAGCTAAAAATTTCTTTAAATTCTTCATTCTTTTTAATTCCTCCTAAATAGTTGCATTTTGCAATATCCAAATTATCTTGCAGCCTGGCCTACGCTTACGCTGTAAACTTCCCATGCGGTGTCAGATTCAAACTGCATTCTGCCGCCCCATGTAGAAGTATCATCACCGAGAACTGCTGCTAACATGTCATAGGTTACCTGGCAGGTACCGTTTAAGCATGCAGCATCTGCGCTGCCGCTGCCGTCTGCGTTACCAACACCAACTCTCATCCAGCCTGCTGCGGAATCGGGCATTACAATCCAAAGGTCGCCGTCTTCGCTGCTGAAGTTAATGGTTACTACGGAACCGGGTACTAATGCTGCAAGTACTTCTTCGGTAATGTCTGCACCGTTCTGGCTCCATGCATCACCAGAGCATGCTGCACCTTCAAATGCAACATAGTTGCCTGCCGGAGTCATCGGAGTAGCATTTACAACATTTACGCTGTAAACTTCCCACGCGGTATCGGATTCAGCCTGAAGTCTTCCGCCCCATGCAGAGCTGTCTTCTCCAAGAGCTGCAACGATCATGTCATAAGGAATATAGCACTTGCCATCGTAGCAGATTGCATCTGCGCTGCCGCTGCCGTCTGCATTGCCAACACCGACTCTCATCCAGCCTGCTGCGGAGTCAGGGAATACAGTCCAAAGGTCGCCGCTTTCGCTGGTGTAGCTTAACTCCAGAGCGGTTCCGGGAACTAATGCTGCAAGTACATCTTCGGTAAAGTCAAAGCCGTTCTGGCTCCATGCATCACCGGAGCAAGCAAAGCCTGCGAATTCAACGGGGTTTGAAGTTGCAAGAACGCTTGCGCCCTGGCCAACCTTTACGCTGAATACTTCCCATGCGGTATCGGATTCAGCCTGCATTCTGCCGCCCCATGTAGAGGTGTCATCACCAAGAACTGCTGCTAACTGCTCGTAGGTTACCTGGCATACGCCGTTGGAGCAAACAGCATCTGCGCTGCCGCTGCCGTCTGCATTACCAACACCGACTCTCATCCAGCCTGCTGCGGAATCGGGCATTACTAACCAGAGGTCGCCGTCTTCGCTGCTGAAGCTTAATTCTACTACAGAACCGGGTACTAATGCTGCAAGTACATCTTCAGGAATGTCAAAACCGTTCTGGCTCCATGCATCGCCTGTGCATGCGAAATCAGCAAATTCAACTGCACCGGATACGATGTAAAGGTTAGGGTCAACTCCTGTGCTGCCTTCAAATCCGGCAGGAGCTGCAAATGCTACGGAAGAATCTGCGGTTAAAAGATTTCCGGAAGCATCTAAGAAACGGATGTTGTCGATGTAAAGAGTCGCTGCACCCTTTCCGTCGGTAAGACCGTTGTCTGTTTTTAAGTTAATCATGAAGATGTTGCCTGCATCAGCAATGAATTCTTCACCTTCGCCTAAGGTCATAGCTGCCTTCTTGGGATTCTGGTTTTCCATATAAACGCTCCAGGGATCGGTGGATTCGGTGAGGTCTTCACCACTCCATGCAATCAGGTCACCTGCTACGGCATTGAAGCTGCCATCGTCATAGGAAACACCTAACGTCATTTCAATTGTTGCTACCTTTGCAACGTCAGCACCCAAAAGGCTGGTTGCATCAAATGCTACATAGGGAACTTTTTCATCCACATTCTTAACCTGCAGTGCTTTGCTGCCGTTATAATCTACGATGGAAAGTTCTACCTGTGCGGCATCACCCTTCTGCAAATACGGTGCTACGAAGCCCATATTGCCATCTTCGAAGTCGATGCTTGCAGCTTCGTCAGCCACGGTATTGTCCTGGCTTTCAGCCGGTGTTGTGGAACCGTCATTGGATGCCGATTCATTTGTGTTGTCGCCACATGCTGCTAAAGACAGAACCATGGCGCCTGCCAGAAGGCAGGATAAAATTTTCTTCTTCAACTTCTTCATTCCTCCTTTTTGTTTTTTGAAAAGTTGAGTTGGGGCGTGCGTGACATTAGCCTACGATACCACTTCTCTCCACACCCTCTATAAAGTATTTCTGTAAAACGAGGTAAATGATAAGTATCGGTAAGATAATGAGTACGATACCGGCATCCAGGTAAAGTTCCTGAATGGTAGTATCTAAGATTTTATCCGCGTTTGCAATAACCGCCTGCAAACTGGAAATCTTCTTACTGATTACCACGTCCTCGCTAATCAGAAATAGCTTCGCATAAAAAGTATCATTGAACTGCCATACGATAGAGAATACTGCTACCGTAATGACAGCGGGCATTGCATTGATTAACATGATTCTGAAATAAGTATACCATACACCGCATCCGTCTACCAGTGCCGCTTCTTCGATTTCTTTGGGAAGTCCGCGGAAGAACTGGTTGAAAATATAAATGTAAAGACCGGAACGGACACCGCATCCGAGCAGCGTCATGATATACATGGGAACAACCGTACCCATGATACCCGGTGTACCTTTGATGGCGGAAACAATACCAAACGGATCAAAGCTCTTGAAAGTCATGTATAAGGGAAGCATGATGGTATGTGCCGGGATGACAATCATGACTACCACGCATCCGAACAGTAACTTTTTAAGAGGGAAATCAAATCTTGCAAATCCGTAACCTACCATGGAACACACTAAAAGCTGCAGTGCCGTCAGTGTCAGGGTATAAAGAAGATCCTTAAACATGGTAGGGAAATAATTCATTCTTTCTATAACCAAGGCGTATCGCTCCAATGTGGGGAACTGCGGTAATACGAACACCATCGGATTGTAAGCATCCTTGTTGGATGAGATGGAGTTTACGATAATACCGATTACCGGAGAAAGAATTACATAGCCGACGCCAATCAGAATGGCTGCACGCAGCAGGTTGACTAAGAGGTTTTTCACACTGTTTAAGAAGCTCTTGGTCTGGTCGGGATCACTTAACACTTTTTTTGCCTTTGCAATCATCTGCATTTTCTTTTCTCCTTTCCTTAGTTATAGTAGAAGGTTCGTTTCTGTATTGCGCCGCATATTGCAATTAGTATCACACAGGTGATTACCGTGCTGACCAAACTGAATACGGAGCTCAAACCGTAATTGAAATTTGTAAATGCTACGTCGTACGCCAGGTCTACTACTTTGCTTTCCGTAAAGCTGTCCACGATGGTGTATACCACGTTGGTAATGATATGAGGCATTACCATGGGGAAGGTTACCTTCCAGAAAGTTTCGTATCCGGTAGCACCTTCAATCTTGGCAACCTCGTACATGGAACCGGGGATGGACTGCAGCGCTGCGATAAAGATAATAATCTGAATACCGGATGCGGCAATGATATCGTTGATACGGGCTACCGCCGCTACGATGTAGTCAAGCAGTGTTGCCGGAAGTCCTAAGTTTAAGAACATATCAATCAGGTAATCAATATCGAATGCAATGGTGCTTCCCGCTGTGGCTCCCGTTTCCGCTACCTGGGTAGCAATACCGCCTGCCATCATCTGTTCACTCAATTCCATGGCTGCGGTAATCGCACCGGAATTTAAGATAACCGGTAAGAAGAAAATCGCTCTTACGATGGCTCTTCCGGGGAACTTCTTATTCAGAAGCATCGCCATGAACAAACTGAAGAAAGTAATGAGAGGTACGTCAATCAGCATATCCAGTACGGAAGTGGTCAGCACCTGTTTGAAGGAGCCGTGTACGCGGAATGCGTAAATAAAGTTGTCAAGTCCTACGAAATCTAACTTATAACCGCCTCCGATGGTGTCCATGGTCAGCTTGGAAAAAGCAAACTGACCTGTCATGACAAGGGATCTTACATAGAAGAGGATAAATCCCACAACCCAGGGGAGAATGAATAAATAACCTGTTAAGCTTCTTTTCTGGAGAAGAGTAAGTTTTTTCTTCTTTTTCATTTAGTTAGCCCCCTCCAATCTGTAGCTTAATGCCGGAACGGATTTTCCGTCGTCTGCTGCTAAGTCTTCATCACTGTAGTTTACATAAATGGTTACGCCGTTGTCGTAAGTTACTTTGCGGACACCGTTGTCTAAGATTTCGTGTCCCACCATAATGGCGCCCGTTACATTCTTAAGGGGATCATTTACCTGTTCGTATACCTTTACGGCATCGTCCTTCCAGGTAGTAAAGGTGGTTGCGTAATATCTGCTTAAACCGGTTTCTTTCATCTTGCTGGAGTCTTCCCAGGTAAATACATAGTGGGGAGATGCTCCTGCTTCAATCATCTGCAGCATCTTGGTCTGCATATGGTCCTCATCCTCGAAGTTGAGTAATTCGGAAGAATAGGAAATACTTCCGTGTATAATCATCTCGTACAAAGGAATGCTTTCATCGATAATCTGGAAATCGTTTCCGGTGAGAGGCACATTTAAGATGTCGGAGCTGTAAGCAAATGCGTAGCTGTTTGCTCTTTCCGTCATCAGTTTCTTGCCGGTGCCTTCCAGCACATCAAACTGGGAAAGTACAATATCGAGAGCCTGTTCTCTGTTGATAACGTTTGTTCTTCTCTTGTCGGATGCCAGCATGTCGCCTAAATCTCTTAAGGAAATGCCGTCCACATCATATTTCTTTATTTTCTTTGCAAAGCTGCCTACATACCTGGGCAGGTACTTTGGAGAAAGAATATCGTATTTGGTTTCAGAGTAGCTTAAGCCGGAGCTGTTATACAGGGTAGTCGGGTTGACCTGACCGAGCGCCACTACATAGCCTGCTCCGTAATAGCGGGAAGCTTCTGCATTGTAGTTGAAATACTTATCGGCAAAGGTTACTTCCTGGAAATCTACATCCGCATAGAGGATACCGCCGTTTGCCGCCACTGTATCATTCAGCTTTTCCAGTCCCGACTTTCCTCCAAGCTTGGTAAGTCCCTTGATATTATTGGGAGCATCGTGGTAGTAACCGCCGTTAAACCAGCCCTGCAGGTTCATAACCTGATTGGTAACGCCGCTGTCCTTTAAGGCATCGGAGATTTCTCCCGCTTCCTTGAAGCTTGTCATGGTGAACGTATGTAAGTACTGCACACCTAAGAAATGGGAGGTTTCCTTTACACCTGCGAGGATGTCGTAGTAGAAAGGAATGTTGTCCGTTGCCTGCTGCTTGGTAAGAACTCCCTCTGCGGTAAGTCTGTTACGGTAGTAATTGGCAAGTCCCACATAGCCGCTATCCTCTTTCGTAAGGAAGGTGTAGCGTACCCTGCAGTTGATATCGTACATATCGGACTCCAGTACGAATACGTCCTGTGTGGTGTTGCCGAAGTTTCTTAAGTTGTCAATGTTACGAAGTACAAAGGTCGGGAATGCATAGTTGTAATCGTTATACACTCCGGAAATGCCTGCAGAAATCAGTGCTGTGGAAGCACCGTCCTCTACGGTTACCAGCAGGCTTCTGTCCGCACGGCAGATGCCGAATAAAGGAAGCTTCACACCGGTAATGTTCTCGGTGGTGGTGTAGCTTGCCGCTACCGGGTCAATGTCGTAAATATACTGGGAATAGGAAGCTGCCGTTGTCTTTCCGTTGTTAAAGTAAATCAGGGAACCGGAACCGTTCGGCACTACCATGTAGCCCTCTTCGTCATTCTTGGCTGCGCCCATGTAACGGAGAAGCTGGATACGGGCGATGGAACCGTTGCCGTATTCCCTGATGCCGCTTACCGGAATGGATACCTCTAAGCTGTCATCTTTTAAGCGGTATTCCAGCGGAATATCGAAGTGGATGCCTTCCTGTCCGTTGTTGTCCTTTTCGCTGCCGATTTTGTACATGTAGCGAATACCGTTTTCAATGCTCTGTGCCGTTACGTTGTTTTTCGCTACACACTGGGAGTAGGAGTCATAGGTACCGGACTTTACATCTGCATTGTAATAAGTTACTACGAACTGGGATTTTAAGAGGTTTAAGTTGCTGGCGTTTGCCATGCTGTCCCGGTCCGCATCCACCGGGGTGGAGTAAGTGATGCTTCCGTCTCTCTTGTCGTATACGGCAACATCCGCTGTCTGTAAGTTGGTATAAAGCTTTAAGTAATCGTTTTCCGCCGCAAGCTGCATGCCGGGCACGTCTGCCGTGCTTTCCGGAATGGCATTGAATACGCCGCCCTCTTCATATTCATAGGAAGAAAGGGAGTCTTTGTACCTGGCGTATCTGGTATAATGGAAGTAATAATACAAAAGGTAAATTGCCACACAGATGACTGCCACACCTAAAACGGTAAGGAATACTTTTTTTGCCAGGCTCATAGGCAGTTTGGTTTTTTTGTATTTTTTCTTGGTTTTCTTATCCATTTCCTGCCTCCTAAGTCCTAAAGATGATTTCTGTGTAAATACTCTTGAAGAAGTTTACTACCATGCCGAGCAGGTTACTTAACAATAATACTAAGAAAATAATAATCAGCAGGGCGATAAAGGTAATAAACAGGGTAAGAAGTGTTTTACCCAGTGTATAGTTGTGAACCTGCATAATGCCAATCAGCATCATGATAAGACCGTATACAATACCGGCGCCTAAAAGCAATCCGTAGAACGCCTGCTCGTCATCGGCAATTACCTGGCTGACAATGGTACTGATTACCATCATCACCGTAATCGGCACCGTGCCGTAGCCAATCGCTATGGCAATGTCTTTCATTCGGCCTTCGCCGTTCATCAGACAGGTTACCGACCAGTTGCTGACGCACAAAACAAGATAAAATGCCAGTACGCCGAGCAGTTCGTAAAGGCTGTCTACCGACCTCGGGTCAATGTCATTTACCACGAAGCTGGCAAGCAGCCGGTTTGCAGAGAAGCTTACCGCAAACAGGATAACCATGAGGATTGCCAGAGGCACGCTTCCTCTGTCCGCGTGGCGTATCCAGTAGTATCCGTCCATGGGATGGGACACCGTGTAAAGCATATACTTCCATTTGTCTTTTGAGAAATACTTACCCATTCTGGCTGCCCCCTTTCTGTTTCAGTATTGCGGCCTGCGCTTTTTTCTTCTTTACCACTCTCTTCACAATCTGGTAAACCACAATGAGGATTACCACACCGGTCAGAATGTAGTTTGCATTCTGTGTCAGCTTGCTGTTACGGTAACGTCTGTAAGCGATGGAGTAATATTCTCTGCTCATACCGAGCTTTAAGTACTTCATGGCGTTTACATAATCGCCTGCGGTAAGATATGCCTTACCGATACCGGTATTGGCAAGCTCGTTGTTTTCATCTAATTCAAGGACTCTTTTCCAGAGGTCAACCGCCTGTGTTTCGTCACCGTCGTAGCGGAGCGCTACGGCCTCGTTAATCAGTCTGCCGTATTCGGTTTCTTCAAAGCAGACGATGGAAGAACCGGTTGCGTCCAGCACTACCAGGCTGCCGCCGATGTCTTCGATGGCTACCGGCATGAAGAAGGTTCCTTCCTGGGTACCGAGTCCGCCGAAGATGTAAAGCAGGTTGCCTTCATGGTCGTAAGTGAAAATTCTGCCTCTCTTGCGGTCCAGACAGGAGTAAATACCGTTTTCACGGTAAACGACGTCGGTGAACTGGGAAGGTCCCGCATAGTCGCTGGTGCCGCTTATCCAGAGGTCGCCGCCTACGTTCTTGTTCTGCCCCTTCTTGATAACATCTTCACCGCGGGGATTTAACCGTCTGACACCCTGTACGCCGGTGGAGTCAATGTTGGTCGCATATACGAAGCCGGAGGGGTCGATATCGATACCGGTAAATTCGGTAGGGATATAAAGCTGCTGCTTTGCACGTTCCTCTTTGGTTGCCAGTCTCTTCCAGAATTTCTCCCAGAGAGTGATTTCTACTTTAATGGTACCGAAGAAGCTGGAGAAATTACCGTTGCTTTCAAATACCATGATACCCTCGAACATGTTCTGTGCAATGACGTAAATTCTGTCTGCATAGTCAACCGTTACTTTTAAGGGTGTAAACACATAATTGTCATCCAAGCTTTCGGACTTGGGATTTTCCACAATTTTTACTAAGGTTGCGTCCTTTTCCAGTACCACGACTCTGTGGTTCTGGGAGTCCGCCACATACACCTGACCGTTTTCGGAAACTGCCACGCCGTAAGGCATGTTGAAGGTATCTTCCGTTCCGTTGTTGTCAAAGGCAGTGATGACGTTTACTACGTTTTTCATTTGTTTGTCAAGAACTACGATACGGTTGTTGCCGGTATCTGCGATGTAAATATTGCCGTCGTCTGCCTGACACATATCCTGCGGATTTACGAAGTTTCCGAGAGGCTCTCCATTGTAGGTGAAGCTGCTGCCGGTAATGGAACCGGCCGGTACATAAGGTGCCGGTGTAAAATGGATGTACTCTCTGTAGTCGTAATTGTAGGAGTCATACGGCAGGGTGGATGCCGATGCCACATCGGAAGCGGTAAAGGCAAGCACTACTGCGGTAAGACAGAGGGAAAGCATCTTTTTTAACTTTGTCATTTTTTTCATCGTCTTCCCCTCCTATCAGTCTTTCATACCGGATGATGTCATGGTTTCCAATACGTTCTTCTGGCAGATCAAGAAGAAGGTAATGGGTACTGCTGCAATGATAAAGGTAACGGCTGCTGCCGCGCCGGCTCTTGCGGTACCGCCTGCGGAAATCTGTTGCAGTGCATACTGCAGAGGCTTTAAGTCTTCGTCGCGGAGGAAGGTACTGCCGGTGTTGCCCCACATCTGCTGGAACTGGAAGATTGCCAGTGTCAGCCATGCCGGCTTAACGTTAGGCATTACGATTTTCCAGAAGATGGTCCATTCATTACCGCCGTCCAGTCTGGCTGACTCCATTAAGGAATCGGGAAGCTGTTCCATGAACTGCTTCATCAGGTAAAGACCCATACCAAACGCACAAGCCGGTAAAATCAGTGCCCAGTAGCTGTTGTTAATATGTAACCAGGAAATAATCATGTACTGGGGGGTCTGGGTAACCGTCCAGGAGAACATCATGGAAAGCACTACCATCTGGAACAGAATGTTCTTTCCGGGGAAATTGTGCTTTGCCAGAGGATATGCCGCCAGGGATGCAATGATTACGTGGCCGACCATACCGCCGCCGGTAATGATAATGGTATTCAGGATATATCTGGAAAAGGGTACCCAGGAGTCGTTCATCAGAGTGAACAAATCGGAGAAGTTTTCCAGAGTAGGGTTTCTTACAAAAATCTTGGGAGGGAACTGATACAATTCATCCAAAGGCTTTAAGCAGTTGTTGATAACCATAACCAGAGGGAGCACCATGGCTACGCCGCAGATGGCCATCAGAACAAACAGTAAAGTGTTTCCCGCCATGGAACGGTTTAATTTCTTTTCCTTCGGCTTAAAGAAACGTCTTTTCTTGTAGGGCTTCAAATAATCTTTTTGTTTTTTCATTATTCTCCCACCCTCCTTAACAATTTCTGTACCAGCATGTTGCTTCCTACCATGAGCAAGAACAATACTGTTGCGATAGCGGATGCATAACCCATTTCAAAACGAACGGTACCATAGTCAAGCAAGTGGGTAACTACGGTAGCACCGGCGTAGTTGACTGACGGGTTACCTGCCAGCTGGATGGAAACATCGGCGATGGCAAAGGACTGTGTAATCTGCATAACCGCACCGAACATCAACTGGGGCTTCATAGCCGGAAGGGTTACATACCAGAGTTCCTGCCAACGGTTTTTGACACCGTCCAGCGCCGCTGCTTCATACAGGGACTTATCAACCGTCTGCAGACCTGCGATGAAGGAAAGGAAGCCGGTACCTAAGGACAACCACAGCTGAACAATAATCAGCATGGGCAATACATATTTTTCTGTTTTCATCCAGATGATGGCTTCGTCTAAGATACCGAGTTTCATGAGGAAACCGTTTAAGTATCCGTATCTGTCGCCGGAAAGGATGAGGTTCCATACCACGTATGCGTTACCGCAGATACTGGGTGCATAGAAAATCAGGGTTAAGAATGCTCTGAGCCATCCTTTGAATTCGTTGATAATCCATGCGAACAACAGACATAAAAAGTAACTGATGGGTCCGGTGATAACCGCAAGGATTAAGGTGTTCTTTAAAGATGTCAAGAAGATGTCATCCTCCAAAAACAACTTGATGTAGTTTTTCCAACCGATGAATTCCGGCATTTCCAGCATATTATAATAGGTAAAACTGAAAGCCACACTCATCACAACCGGTAAAACGGTAAAGAAGAAAAACAGGATGAAATAAGGGGCAAGCATCATATATGAAGCTTTGTTTCTTTTGATACGGTAGCTTAAGGTCGCCTGCTTTTTCGCTATGTCCAGAGCTTCCTGCGATACCGTGTTTTCTGTATTTGTTCCATTCACTGCTTGTTTCCTCCTTTCTATTTATCCAGTTCCAGCTCTTCACGCTTGTAATCAATTTCGGCATTGATGTAAATAACCTTATCCATCAACTCTTCTCTCGGAAGCGCCGTATCGTTATTGTTTACTACGGTATAGAATGCATTGTATACGTTTCTCCAGGAATAGTAACCGCCGGGTACCTGCGGAATACCTTTCACCCATTTCATGGATTCCTGTAATGCTTCAAAGTCATCTACCGGCCAGGGCATATTTAAGAATGCTTCGTAATTGGCGGTCGGTACTCTCGCCGCACTGCCCATCAGACCTTCCATTTCACGGCCGTACTTGGTCTGGGTTTCTTCGCTGGTCCACCACTTTAAGAACTGCCAGCTTGCATCCGCATGCTCGGTATCCGCCATAATCATGCTGGCAAGACCGGTACTTGCTACGGAGTGGTCCACGCTGCCGTCTTCCTTTACGGTACCCGGAATCTGGGTAAAGCTCCAGAGACCTGCGATATCCGGTGCGGATACGGCGAAGTTGTTGTAAACGGTGTAGTCTGCAATGATAATCGGACATTCACCGGTACGGAAACGTTCTTCCACACTGGTTTCTTTGTCCAGCTTGTAATCTGTGTAGTATTCGCAGAAGTCCTTGAAGGTGCTTACTGCAATGTCGGAGTCCAGTGCGGATGCCGTACCGTCTTCGTTATAGTAGGTACCGCCGTTCTGGTAGAGCATGGATGCGAAAATCTGCTCGTTTGCCAACATACCGAATTCCATCTGGTTCTTGGCAAGCACGGTCATGGCTACTTTTACTTCGTCCCATGTGGTAGGTACTTCCAGACCGATTTCCTTTAAGATATCCTTGCGGTAGAACATAACCGGGTAGGTAATGGTTTCCGGCAGTGCGTAAATGGCGCCGTCGTAAACGAACTGTTCGTATGCCGCTTCGGGGAATCTTGCCATTACTTCGTCCACATCGTCAAACTGGGATAAATCCAGTACCGCATTACGGATACCGTAGTTGACCGGGGTATCATTACCGGTGGCAAGTACGGCGCCTGCCACACCGTTGGTGTTTGCCACCTGGATTGCCACATCGGGGCCTTCGCCGACCAGTGTTGCTTTTAATAAGGTAGTCATATCAACGAGCTGTACGTTTACGCCGATGCCCGTTTCATTGGTAAAGCTTTCATCGACTAAGGATTTGATTACGTTTGCCTGGTCACGGCCGGAACCAATCCAGAGGGTAATGGACTCGGTGTCCTTGTCTTCCGTTACGCTGCCGATGTTGTTGTAGTCGATTACGAAGGAGTAATACAGTCTCTGTACTTCGTAACCTGCGGAAGCGAAAAATCCTTTGTGGTCATATTTTACTTTCACATCCGGGGATGTGATGTTGATGCGGTCAATCTGCAGAGGCTGGCTGATAACCTGTGTAATCCAGGTACCCAGTGCTCTGACGTTTACCTTATAGGAAGAAATGGTTCTTACAAAGTATTCTTCATCGTCAATCAGGTCATCAAGCTGGTCAAGCATGGTCAGAAGAACGGTCTTCTTATCGGTGTTCTTTCCTGCTACCTGTTCCAGACGGGTCAATGCCTGATTTAAGGTTTCTCTTGCTTCTACCAGCTGGTCGTGTAACTCCGGCAGAGTTGCGGCAAGCTGATAGTCACGGTAGGTATCCGGCTGTACACCGGTTACTTTGATAACCTGTCTGTAGATGTTGTTGAGCTGCTGTACGGAGTTTTCCACAAGACCTACGATTTCGGAGAACTCACCCAGGACAACTTCCATGCGGAGTGTATGGTGTCCCTTGGTCATGTAGAATTTGTAAGGTGTTCCGTTGTCATCGGAAATCACATCTTCTCTCCAGCTCTGTCCGTAATCAAATGCGTAATCGTTCAGTTCTTCAAAAGGTACTTCTCCGTCAATGGTAATTCGTCTGGATACGTGAATACCTCTTGAGAAGTTCTGCTTATCGTAAAGGGTGATATCGTAGTAGCCGTCTTCCGGCACATCGAAATCCCATTCAATCCACTGTCCTACCAGTCTCCAGGAGTTGCCGCCGATGGAGTTGTTTAAGAGTGCTTTTGCACTGGAAGGAGATACGGAAGGAGAGGACTGGTCCTGCTGGGGATAAAGCATCTGGGAAGAAGTCTTGGAAGCATATTCACCTTCCAGAACGATATGTACGCCGCTGGTGTCTTTTGCACCCTGCGCATCCCACTCTGCTTTTACCTCTTCGTAGGTTTTGGAATCGCCTGCGTTGTTCAGTACCAGTTTGTTAATCAGCATCGGCTCTTTTAAGGAAACCATGGAAATAGTGTGGGTTCCTTCTTCAAAGTATACGGAAAGGGGCTCTGTGATGTAACCGTTGCTGTCGTATAAATACCGGGACTGCCATTCCGGAATTTCCGCAGTCTTGGGTTTTACATCGTTGCCCTGGTTGTCTTTTGCCCACTCCAGTATGGTAACGCCGTCTTCATTTACATAGGAAGATTCTCCGTAGTTTGCCCAGACTCTTGTGAAGGATAAAAGCGACAGTTCCGCAAACGGTAACTCGCCGTCTACGAAAAAGCTTCTCTCGATATCGGAGTTCTTGCCTTCCACCGGATAGTATACAACGGATACATTGTATAATCCGCTTTCCGGTACGGTAACCTCAAACTCAATCAGGGAGTCTTCACTGGTCAGCACGCTGTCTCCAGCCATGCCTTCGTAATCCGTATAGATTTCCGGTGTTGCGGGAGCGTCGCTTTCTTCATATCTGACAAACTCTCCTGCCGGAACCTCTATGCTCGTTTCGGGTTTCTTACCGCCTTCGTGTTCCTTTTTATATTCTTTATAAGAAGGAATGGAAGGATCGATATTGTAGGTACTGATGATGTCATCAAAATCATCCATCAACTTGTCTGTCTTGGCATATCCTTCCAGCCCTGTGCCGGGAAGTAAGGTCATTGCCATGGCAACGGTTAATGCAAGCGCTATGATTTTTTTGCCGGTTTCCCTTCGCTTCATAGTGATACCTCTCTCTTTCCTTTTTTATAATCCTTTTCTAATTTTGTACGTTTTCAAATCCGGTAAATCTTCCAAAGTAATGACATCTTCGTCTTCATATACCTTCTTTAGCATGGATTCTTCCGTATACTGTTCACTTAGCTGGAACAGGGAAGTATCCTTCGCTACGAATTCACCCGACCAGGTGCACCACATTCCCCACATGGCTCCGTCTCTTCTTGCAAGGTCGGGGTCAAACAGACATCCGTTTTCCGTGAGGTAAACCATTTTGTTTTCGGTGCTGTAATTGGTAGCTGCATTCAGATAGGAAGCAATCTGTGACTGGTAAACCCTTTCACCGGGATAAATATCCTCGCCGATGATGTCCACATATTCGTCTCCCGGATACCATTCGGCATCCTGTCCGTTCCACACCCAGATAAGGTTGTCAAGTCCGTACTCATTGGTGAGTCTGTCATACAAAAGCTTGTATAGCTCTTTGTAGGCTTCCGGTCCGCTGGCTCCCCACCAGAACCATCCGCCGCTTGCTTCGTGCAGGGGCCGGAACAATATCGGCACCTTTGCTTCCTTTAATATAAGAAGCTGTTCGGCAATGGCATCGATGTCCGCCATCAAAAGGTCGTATCCTTCCTTGTCCTCACCGTCCATAATCTTCTGCAGATTGATGTTGGTGGAGTCCGTATAGAAGGCGCTGTACCATTGGCCGGTTATGTATTTGGTCGGTGCATTCCAGTGCCAGCAGAAAGTAACGATACCGCCGTTTTCCCAGAAGCTTTTGGCAAGCTCTGTGGAAGTGCCCTTGGAGCCTTTCTCCACCCGTGAGGGCGTGTACTCCATAAAGTCGAGTCCCAGAACCGCCGGGGTCTTTCCCGTGGCGCTCTTAATCACCTGGAACTCCTTTCCGAACTGTCCCGTATCGCAGAACTGCCCGGATATGAACTTTTCTCCGTAATTGTCAAGTAAGAAACTGTAAAGCCTCTTGGTTTCCTCGGATGCGTTCTTGTTGCAAAGCGCCGCATCCACTTTATAAAGGGAGGAAGAAATCGGCTGGGAGGTCGTAACCTTCAGACAGTCAAGGCTTATCCAGCCCCAGTACTTGACCACACTGACCTTGTGGGTACCCGTTTCCAGATAAACCCGTTCTAACACGCAGTCGGAAAAATCACTGTCCTCCGTGTGAATCGTCCCCGCCGATCCCCCGTCAATCTTCACATAGTTGTCTTTCTCTCCGCCAAGCGAAGCACAGACAAAATTCAAATCGTAAAATCCGTCTTCCGGTATATCCACATCAAATGTGCAGGAGTCATCGTCGTTTTCAAAACCCTCTACATAACCGTTTCCGGAATATCCCTCTTTCACAAGGGAAACAGCAGCCTTCACATTCCCTGTGCCCGCTGCTTCTTCTGCTTCATATATGCCTATGACTTCCGGTACATAGGGCACGGACTCCTGTGCATTATCGGTGCCGGACTGTCCGCAGCCTGCCGCTGTCAGTCCCATCACCGCACTCAGTCCGATGCTGATTGCTCTGCCGCCTCTTTTCATGGTGTCTCCCATCTATGCTGCAATAATCGTTGATTAAGCTTTTAAGTTCTTTTAAGTAATTTTAACTTATATAGCAATCTTACTATAAATAACCCGAAACCGCAATAGCATTTATGCATTTTGTCGATTTGGACAATATTTATTTGTACTTTTTGTGCATTTTTTAATTATGGGATTTTCCGGCGTTTTGGTGCTCTTGTATATTTTTTTGACCTTAATTTTTATTTTATATTTGTTTTATGCTTTTTTTACGTGTAATTCACTTCATTTTTATCACTTTTTAGCCTATTATCCACAGTGTTTTAGCTTAATTTAAGTTTTTTTAGTTAAAGTTCTTCCATTTCCGGAATAATTATGGTAAACTCATGGAAAATATTGCAAAAAGAGAGGATTTTTCTTATGGAAAACCATACCGCTATGCTTACGGATTTAAGTGCCACAGCCCGCACAAAGCATCTGTACGACTTTCTGCTCTCCTTAAAAGGAAAAGGCATACTCTCCGGCCAACAGGAATGCCCCTGCGACAAAACACACGGGGATGAGCTTGCCCACATAAAGAAATGCAGCGGCCATCTGCCCGCTATTTTGGGGCTGGATTATATTGAACATGATTATGAAGGGGTAAACAAACGTGCGAAGGAATGGTTTGACCGGGGCGGTATCGTTTCCATCTGCTGGCACTGGGGCATTCCGCCTTACGGTGTCGGATACCCTTCCAGTCAGGAGTCCGTGGATATGGAGGAGCTTTTAACCCCCGGAACGGCTCTGCATGAAGGACTTCTGTCGAATTTAGATGTGGTTGCCAACGCTTTGAAAGAATTGCAGGAAGCGGATATCCCCGTTTTATTCCGCCCGCTTCATGAATTTGACGGTGCCTGGTTCTGGTGGGGAAAGGGCGGCCCGGAAGCTTTCAAAAAGCTCTGGCGTCTGATGTATGACCGTTATGTCAACTTCCACGGTCTTCATAATTTAATCTGGGTACTGGGATATTCCCACGAGCTGCATGAGGGCTGGTATCCCGGTGACGATGTGGTGGATGTTATCGGCGGCGACGCCTATTCCGAGGGTATTCACGAAGAGCTCTATCATTTTTTGGAGCATCAGACCGCAAAACGCATGCCCATCTGCCACCATGAAAACGGACCTATTCCAGACCCTGCGGAAATGATTGCAAAAAGGATAGACTGGTGCTGGTTTTTAACCTGGCACACCATCCATATTCACGAACAGAATACGCCCGAATACATCCACTATATTTACAATCATCCCTATGTGATAACGTTGGAAAGCCTGCCTTCCTATTATAAGGCGTGATATTTCTATATGCAGCATGCTGCCGCTGTTCTTTGCAGCAAAAAGGACTGCCCGCTCTGCCGTCTTCTTTTCAGAAAGAAAGGCGTCTGCGTACAGTCCTTTTTTAGTTTCGTTTAACGGATATCGTATACACTTCTTATCTTAAGGCTTGTAGCATTTCCTTCCACAATCTCCACGGTTTTGCTGTCCCCGTTCAAATCAAAATAATTGTCTGAGAAACGCACATCCCCGTCCAGCGCCACAATTTCCACGCTCTTGGCGTAAGCCCTGGAAGAAACTGTAATCTTTTTTCCTTCCACGGTAAAAGAGAGCTCCGGATTTTCAAACTTAAAATGCTTGGGCGGTGTAAACAGTGTGGTGCCTTCCGAAACTATTTCTTTTTCTTCGTTCCGCAGGCGGTAGCTTACATAAACGCCTCTTTCGTCCTTATCGGAGAAGTCGATTTTCTCTAAAAAAACACCGTCAAAGGAAAGTGCTGTCACGGAAAGAATGCCGCTTTCTACAACTGCCGCATCCGGGGTTCTGAGCTCCCACTCAATGCTTCCCGTAAATTCTTTCCATGTTTCGTTTGCCACATGGAAGCGGACACTTTTTTCAATGGGCTTTTTCCGCTCGGTAATGCAGAAGGGTCTTTCGCTCAGTTCGCCCGTTTCCTCACAGGAAAGCAGGATGGGTGCAAACATTTTCTTCTCCGCATAGTGCAGGGCTTTCCATCGTCCGTAGTAGTCAATGCTTGCCCAGGACGCCACCGGCCAGATGTCGTTAAGCTGCCATACCACTGCACCCATGCATCTTCCGCGGTATCTGCGGAAATGTTCCACGCCGTACCGGATGGCTTCCGCCTGCAGAAGCTGGGAAGCATACAGAAGTGTTTCAAAATCGCCCGGATACAGGTAGGTCTGCGCCATATAATTCATGATTTTGCCGTTGGCTGCCTTGTTTCTCTGGTGCATTTCCATGACTCTGGAGAATATATTCCTGTCCTCCGGCATTGTAAAGCTCTCCACTGTTTTCAGGCATGGGAAGGACTGGAAGCCAAACTCGGACAGATAACGGAAGTGGTACTTCCTGTAGTCCGTAAACGGCTTTTCGCCGTGCCATACATCCCAGTAATGGGCATCCCCTCTGTTTTCGTCCCAGGGATTGTCGTAATTTCCTCCTGAGGACGGGGAGGACGGCCAGTAAAAGCCCTGCGGGTCTTCTGCTTTTACGACTTGCGGTATGATGTATTCAAAAATTTTAATGTAATCACATTTCTGTTTTTCGGAAGGCTTCCAGCATTTATCTAACGTCTGGGTTTCCATTTCGTTGTTGCCGCACCAGAGTCCGATGCTGGCATGGTGACGCAGCCTGCGTACATTCTGCCGTACTTCTTCCCGGATATTTTTATCAAATGCCTCATCCAGTTCATAGGATGCACAAGCAAACATGAAATCCTGCCAGATAAGCAGTCCCAGCTCATCGCAGATATCGTAAAAATAATCGTCCGGATAATAACCGCCGCCCCAGATTCTTACGGTATTGTAGTTGGCTGCCTTACAATCCATAAGGAGCTTCCTTGTGCGTTCTTTGTTGACTCTGCCTAACAGATTGTCCTCCGGTATGTAATCCGCACCCATGGCAAAAATTTTAAGGCCGTTGACTTCATGGGCAAAACAGTTGCCCCACTCATCCTTCCCGGTATTGACTGTCATGGTGCGGAGACCGATTTTCTTTTCCCAGGTATCCACTTCCCTGCCGTCCGCCGTAAGCACGGCTTTTACCGTATAAAGCGGCTGCTCGCCGTAACCGTTCGGCCACCAGAGCTTCGGATTTCCGATAAAGATGCTGCCGTCCGTCTGCTGTCTGTACACTTCGCCATCGGGAGAAAGAACCTCTATGGTCACCTGCGTTTCCTTTGCCGCAAGATTGACCAAATCGGTACGGAAAGACAGACTGACCGCACCGTCCCTGTGATTTTGCATCACATACACACTGTCGATTTTGGCTTTTTCTATTTTCTCCAGATAGACCGGACGGAAAATGCCGGCATCCGGCAGTCTGGGCCCCCAGTCCCATCCAAACATGCAGTGGGCTTTTCTGAGATGCGGAAATCCCTCCATACATTCCAGACTGCCCCCGGTGTAAATTTTTTCATTTTCTTCTTTAATATAACGGATGGGGGAATGCAGCACCACCTGCAGCACATTTTCTCCGATTTTTAACCGTTCCAGCACATCAAATGTATAAGTATGGTGCATGTTGTCGGTGCTGCCGATTTTTTCCTCGTTCAGATAAATGTCACTCAGGGTATCGATGCCTTCAAACACCAGATACAGACCGTCCGCCGCCGTCATCTCTTCCGTCACGAAAAATTCCTTCCGGTATTCAAAGTCGTTTTCCATAAGCTTTGTTGCCGTCAGTTCATTTTCCGTGAAATACGGATCCGGCATAAGCCCTTTGTCAAGCAGCGTGCCGTACACAGTGCCGGGTACCTTCGCTTCTATCTCTTCTTCCGGGATGTGATACACATTTTCTCCCAGTACCTTTAAGGTAAATCCATCCTGTAAACTGATTTTTTCCATTATTTTTTCCTTTTATCCGGTATTTGCCTGCACTCCGCGCAAGCCTGTTTTTCACATATCTTTTTACATTTCTGTTTCACATATCTTTTTGCATTACTGTTTCACATATCTTTTTTACATTTTTACTTCACTGCCTGTTTTCTGTCATCAATCCACTAAAATATCTTTCAGCACTTCGTCTTCCCGCACAATCTGCTTTGCCATTTCACGGTATTTTTCCTCGTGCAGATAGGTGTGGCGGTAAGGCTTGATGGACGGCGCCATATCAATCGCCTTGCAGAAGTCTTCACGTCTCATTTTCAGTGTCTTGGTGTATTCCCAGAAACCGGTTTCCGTAAGCACGGTGTTCACTCTCACGTAGCGGTGGTTGTGCACTTTGCTCATAATATAGGTAGCAATACCCACCTGGATGCCGTGAAGCTGGGGTACTTCCAGAATTTTATCCAGCGCATGGGAAATCAGATGTTCGCTGCCGCTGGTAGGAGCGCTGCCTCCCGCGATTTCATTGGCAATGCCGCTCATGGCAAGGGAATCTAAAAGCTCCCGCAAAAACAAATCGTCCTTGATGCTTTCGTAAGGCGTTCTCACAAAGCTGTTGACCGCTTTTTTCGCAATCATAATAGCTACGTCGTTGGGCACGCAGACGCCCTGCTGTCCTTCGTAAATCCAGTCGTAAACCGCCGTGATTTTGGAAACCATGTCGCCGATGCCGGAGTAAATGAATTTTTCCGGTGCGGTCTTAATGACTTCCGTATCCACCACAATGCCGTATGCCATACGCGCCGGCACGGAGGTTCGTTTTCCATCCACAAGTAAGGATGCGGAAGCGCTGGAAAAGCCATCGCTGGAGCTGGAGGTCGGCACGCTGATAAAGGGCAGATTTCTTAAAAACGCCGCATATTTTCCGGCATCAATGACCTTTCCGCCGCCGATGGAAATAATCGCCTGCACATGGCTGGGCAGATTAAATGCCAGTGTAATAATATCCTCGATGTTGACGGAGTCCAGTTCCCGGTATTCCCGGACCGAAATGCCGGCTTCCTTTAATGACTCCATGACACGCATACCAAACATGTCAATCAGACCGTTTCCGAAATAAATAACCACCTGTTCAAAATCCGCATCCTTCAGATATTCTCCGATGTGATCCAGTGTGCCCTTTCCGATTTTCAATACGGAAGGGATGGCAATGCTCTTTCCCTGACTCATACTAAACCTCTTTCCTTTCCTGCTATGCTTTTACGCAAAAGTCCGTTCCCTTTTCTTTTGCTTCCTTTTCCTGCGAAATATTTAAAGCAATTTCCCTGTTTTCATGCTTTTTGCTTTTCCATCTTGTATGACATTTAAAGCATTTTCCTGTTTTCATGCTTTTTGCTCTTCCCTCTTGTACGACATTTAAAGCAATTTTTTATTATCTCTTCTTTTGCCTCTCTCTATCTGACGCATTTTAAATTATTTCTTTAATTTGCTTTCTTTTTTTGTCTTAAGTATAGAGCATTTTCAGACTTTTTCCTGTTTTGCTTCTTTTTTCCGGCTTCGCCATAAAGCATTTTTAATTCTTTTCTTGTTTTGCTTCCTTTATCCGGCTTTATCGAGAAGCATTTTCATAATTACTCTAAATATGCTTCTTTTTCTCCTTATGCTTTCTTACACAAATCCTTCACGACTTCGCCGGCGATAATCAGTCCCGCCACGGAAGGTACAAACGCCACGCTGCCCGGAATATCCCGGCGTTCCGTGCATTTATGCTGGGCGCCCGGCGGGCAGATACAGTGGGTACGGCAACTGATTGCCATATCCTCTACCGGCCTTGTTGGCATTTCTTCCGAATATACGACTTTCAGTTTCTTCACGCCGCGCTTTTTTAACTCCCGGCGCATAACCTTTGCCAGCGGGCAGACCTTGGTTTTGTAAATATCGGCTACCTTAAACTGGCTGCCGTCCAATTTGTTGCCGGCGCCCATACTGCTGATAATGGGCACATGGCATTCCTGTGCTTTCATGACCAGTGATATTTTAGCCGTAACCGTATCCACGGCATCCACTACATAATCATACTCCGAAAAGGGAAATTCATCCGCATTTTCCGGCAAAAAGAAACAGTTGTGTATCTCCACTTTCGCATCGGGATTGATATCCAGAATACGTTCCTTCATAACCTCTGTCTTATATTTTCCAACCGTCTTGCGGGTGGCAATAATCTGGCGGTTTAAGTTGGTGAGGCACACTTTGTCATCGTCAATCAGATCAAAGGAACCCACACCGCTTCTGACCAGCGCTTCGCAGACATAACCGCCCACGCCGCCGATGCCGAATACCGCTACTCTGGAATTCTTCAGCTTTTCCATGGCTTCCTTTCCCAAAAGCAGCTCCGTTCTTGAAAATTGTGTCAACATATCTTTTACTCCTCAATACTTTTCAATAGGAATTTTCTGTAAACGTATTGTCCGTCAAATGTGGAAGCATTTCTGCAACGACTTGTACTCACCCAATACTAACATGGTGATATTTCCTGTCAGGACCAAATCGGGATTTACGGCAATGCTCATTTTTCCATTCTCCCGGATACCCATAATATTGATGCCGTATTTTTTACGCACATCGATTTCGCCAATGCTCTTTCCAATCCAATTTTCCGGTACTTCCACCTCGAAAATCGCGTGTTTCTCATCCACGCTGATGTAATCCAGTATATGGTCGGAGGTATAACGGATGGCTGCCCATCTGGCAATCTGTTTTTCCGGGTAAACCACTTCATCCGCTCCGTTTCTAAGTAAAAACTTTGCCTGCACATCCTGCTCCGCCCGGGAAACCACCTTTTTGGCTCCCAGTTCCTTCAAAAGAGAGGTTGTTTCCAGAGAGCTCTGAAAATCCCCGCCGATGGTCACAATGCAGACATCAAAATTGCTGACGCCCAGCGACTGTAGGAAAGCCTGATTGGTACTGTCGCCAATCTGCGCATCCGTCACGTAGGGCAGCACTTCGTTAATCCGTTCTTCCCGACTGTCCACAGCCATAATCTGATGACCAAGCTGACTGGTCTGCATGGCAATATGTTTGCCAAATCTTCCTAATCCGATCAAAAGTATATTTTTCATAATCCGTAAGCCCTTCCTTATCCTACCATTACTTTTTCCTGCGGAAGCCTTGAAAAGTTTTTGTTTCCGCCGGATATTGCCGCATATATCAGGGTCAGGCATCCCACTCTGCCCATAAACATTAAAGTAGTCAGAATAATCTGGGAGAAAATGCCAAGCCCCGGAGTGATGCCCAGCGTCACACCCACCGTTGCTACCGCAGAACACGTTTCAAACAGGCAGTCCCCCAGAGGCAGCCCCTCCGCCACACTGATGGCTATGGCTCCACCTACAAACAGTGTAAGGTACAGAGTCAGAACAGCAGCCGCCGTCTTAACGGCACCTTCTTCTATTCTTCTGCCAAAGAACTGCATATCTTCTTTCTGTCGGAAAACCGAACGCATATCGGCGACAAGAACCGCCAGTGTCGTAATCTTCATACCGCCCGCAGTAGAACCGGGTGCTCCGCCGATTAGCATAAGAACTATCATTACTGCCTTGGATGCCCCCTGCATACCTGCCAGGTCTGCCGTGTTAAAGCCCGCCGTCCTCGGCGTTACCGTCTGGAAAAGGGAGTACAAAATCCTCTCCTTAAGCGGCATATCCTTGAATTCGCAGAAAAAGAAAAACACCGCCGGCAGCACCAGTAAAAATACCGATGCCGTCAGTACAATTTTACTCTGCAGCCGGTATTTTTTGAAGTGGAACTTCTTCGTGCAGATATCTTCCCAGGTTAAAAATCCCAGACCGCCCAGTAAAATGAGCAACATAATAATCACATTCACCGGCACATTGCCCGCATATCCCGTCAGGGATACAAACCGGTTATCCGCCGTACCCAGCAAATCAAATCCGCCGTTGCAAAAAGCCGATATGGAGTGGAAGAAGGCATACCAGATACCCTTTATTCCGAAGTCCTTTACAAACACCGGCATAAGGCACAGGGCGCCCACGAGCTCTATGAGAAACGTTCCTTTCAAAATAAACCCGGTCAGTCTGACAATTCCGCCCACCTGCGGTGCGGATATGGCTTCCTGCATGGTGCTTCGCTGCATTAACGAAATCTTTTTGCCCGAAAGCATGGTAAGCGCAACCGCCACCGTCACCACACCGAGTCCGCCAATCTGTATCAGCAAAAGAAGGATTGCCTGTCCGAACACCGACCAATAGCTGCCGGTATCCTGTACCACCAGTCCCGTCACGCAGGTCGCAGAGGTGGCGGTAAACAGGGTTTCATGGAAAGGCGTCACCACCCTTTCCTTTGTGGCAATGGGCAGCATCAGAAGCAATGCTCCCAATAAAATAACGCCTGCAAAGCCCAATATGATAGTCTGAAAAGAAGAAAGGCGCTTTTTCCGTTTTATAATTTCTTCGTTCATGATGTTTGCATCCATTCACATGCTGTCCGCATGCCGCTTTCCTTTTTATAACACGCAGAGTATATCCTGCAATACGCAAAGTATATCCTGTTCAAAAAAAGAGGAAAGGCATCGCCTTTCCTTTTTCTTTATAACCGAATGTCTACGCTTCCTCCCACTGCCGGGTTGGCGCTTCGCTCCATAGCCGCTGCATCTATCATCTGCACCAGACCGTCTCCCAGTGACCGTTCCATATCAAGAGATTTATCCAGCATGGCTACACTCACCTTCGACTGCACATTCATCATTGACATATCCATAGAAAGTCCAGCAATATCCATATCCATCCGTCCTCTCTTTCTTCGTCTGTTTGCCTTCGTCATTCATTTTCATATGTTCTGTTTCTCTTATTATAAAACAGAATGCCTATAAGGGCAATATGTTTTTGCCGTTTTCATCCATACAGCTTTTTACTGAAGTATCTGTCCCCTCTGTCCGGCAGAACAATCACGATGTTTCCCTGCGCTCCTTCCGCAATCAGCTTCTTGGCTGCGGAAAATGCCGCTCCGGAAGAAGAACCGGCAAAAATCCCCTCTTTTGCCGCCAGTTCCCTGGCACCGGTAAACGCATCGTTGTCATCAATCTTAATGACTTTGTCCACCAGTGACATATCCATAGTTTCCGCAATAAAATCGTTGCCTATCCCCTCAATGTCATAATCTCCGTGTTCTCCGCCGCCCATGGTGGAGCCCACCGGGTCTGCCAGAATTCCTTTGATATTCGGATTTTGTTCCTTTAAGTAACGCACAATGCCGGTGTATGTTCCCCCGCTCCCCGCACCGGCAACCAGATAATCAATCTTTCCTTCCAGGTCCCGGTAGATTTCCGGTCCCGTTGTTTCGTAATGTGCCAGCGGATTTGCCTGATTTTTAAACTGCTCTAAGGAAACCGCCCCCGGAATAACGCTTCTTAATTCTTCTGCCTTGCGGGCCGCGCCAAGCATTCCTTCTTCCCTTGGGGTATTCACAATTTCTGCACCGAGCGCCCGAAGCAGGGTCTGCTTTTCCTCTGAAAATTTCGTCGGCACCACAAAGATAATACGGTATCCTTTGTTTAATGCCGCAAATGCAATTCCCAGCCCGGTATTCCCGGCAGTTGCTTCCACAATGGTTCCGCCCTTTAGAAGTTTCCCTCTTTTTTCCGCATCCGCAAGCATGTATTTTCCGGTACGATCCTTTACACTGCCGGAGGGGTTGAACAGTTCCAGCTTGGCAAACAGCTGTACCCCTTCCCTGTTTCCCGTATAAATTAATTTTACCAGCGGCGTATTCCCGATTAACTCCTGCATCGATTCATAATAGCTCATGCTTTTTCCTCACTTTCTGCGATTGCACGGTCCAAATCTTCTAAAAGGTCCTGAATGTTTTCAATCCCTATAGACAGGCGGATGAGTCCGTCCGTAATGCCCACTTTCTGTCTCACCTCATACGGAATGGAAGCATGGGTCATGCTTGCCGGATGGCATACAAGGCTCTCCACTCCGCCAAGACTTTCCGCAAGGGCAATAATCTTCAGTGAGGAAAAGAACTTGCGGATGTTGTAATTTTCATAAAGTTCAAAGGAAATCATAGCGCCGCCGTTTTTTGCCTGCTTTTTATTGATTTCATATCCCTGCGCGTCCGGCAGTCCCGGATAATACACCTTCCAGACCGCTTTATGGGCTTTCAGATGCGCTGCTGCTTTTTCTGCATTTTCCACATGCCGGTCAAGCCGTACCCCCAGTGTCTTGATGCCCCGTATCAGCAGAAAGGAATCAAACGGTCCCAGTACGCCTCCGGTGGCATTCTGTATAAACGCCAGACGCTCCGCAAGGGCATCACTGTTGACCGCAACAAGTCCTGCCACGACGTCGCTGTGTCCGCCTAAATATTTGGTGGCACTGTGAATCACGATATCTGCTCCCAGTTCAATCGGGCGCTGCAAATAAGGCGTCATAAAGGTGTTGTCCACAACGGAAAGGATACCGTGCTTTTTTGCTATGGCAGCCACTCCCGCAATATCCGTCACGGTTAGAAGCGGATTGGCAGGGCTTTCTATCAGAATGGCTTTTACTTCCGGTGTAATCCTGCTGTCGAGAGTGTCAAGGTCCGTGGTGTCTTCTATGGAATAGCTGATTTCAAAGTTCTTAAATATTTTATCTAAGACGCGGAAGGTTCCCCCATATACATTGCTGGATATGAGAATTTTGTCCCCGGAATGAAACAGGCTGAGCACTGCTGTAATGGCTGCCATGCCGGAGCCGAAGGCGAAGCCTGCCTTTCCTTTCTCCAGTTCGGCTATCAGGCTTTCCAGCGCCGCTCTTGTAGGATTTCCGGTGCGGGAATACTCCCAGCCGGCGTTTTCTCCCAGTGCTTTCTGTTCATACGTGGATGTCTGATAAATCGGAACATTGACGGCTCCCGTCTGACTGTCCCCGTAAATACCTCCGTGAATAATTGCCGTTTCCATTCTGCTGTACTCTTTCTCTTTCATGTTACTCACCATACCTTTCTGTTTTCTTTGCTAAAATAAAATGGATATTTTCAAAAGCCTTTTGTCTGTCTTTTCTTTCTCCGAAAAATTTTTTTTGTATCATTTCCGGTGATTCGTATTTCTCCACCTGAAAACCATTTTCCCAAAGTGCCAGATAAATTTCCGGCAGGCGGAAGCCATGCAGCATCGGTTCCCCTAACTTTTCCGTTATGTGTGTCAGTCCGTAAACCCTTTCGATTCCATGAGGGTCAAAGGTTGTTTCATCGGGAAAATCAAATACCACACGGCTTTCCTTTTCCGATATACCTCCCACCTTCTTTAATGTCTGTTCCAAAACCGGCAATGTCAGATAATACGTTACCCCGAGAATGGAAACAAAGGTCGGCATATTTTCGTCAATTCCCGATTCCTGCAATACCCGGTTCATGTCATCCTTGGAAAAATCAATGGGCACATACCGTACATTTTCGGGTATCGTCCACTCCAACTTCTTTACCCGCTCCAGTTTATACTGCTGCGTATCGGGGTGGTCCAGTTCAAAGATACGAATATCCGGATTTTCATTTCGGAATGCAAAGGTATCCATACCCGCTCCGCAGATTACATACTGGCATTTTCCCTTTTCCTTTACAAACCGCTGCAGCTCCTTCTCTGCAAAAGCGATGCGCGATAGCGGAATGGGCGAAATGAACCGGTTTAGCCACGGGTATACGAAAGAGCCGTCAAAATCGCTTTGCGGGTCCAGGGCGGATACATTAAAATCATTCTGGATGAGCTGCCCCATCTCCTCGTATTCCTCTTTTCCCATGAAGTCAAATGCAAGATAGTCATCAAAAATTTTCTCTTTTTCAAAATTAGAATGATAAGCCCTGGCAAAAGAACATAACTTTGCCGTAATGCTTTCTCTGCTTTCAACCATTGTTTTTCCCTCACCTTTTACAGAAACGCAAAAAGACTCCACCCGTTTTCCAATATCTCATCGTTCAGAAATATGGATAAAACAGGCGGAGTCTCCGTTTCTATATACACTAATCAATCTGTTTATTTACAGAAAAAATTGCCGCCTGTGTCGTAACAACAACATAGACAACATGCTGTTTCGGGTAAAACAAGGAAGCCGAAGAAACGGTTCATTTCTCTGGCTGCAATTCTGTTATTTTCTTTTTTCATTTTCTGAAATCCCATAGCCGTTCCCTCCTTCTCTTTTTATTCTTATAATTCCTATCTGATTTATGTGCATTATAGTGCTGCATTTTTTCATTGTCAAGAATTATTTTTGAAAATTCACTTTTCATTTCAAAAAAATCCCCCATACTTCATCACGAAGTATGGGGGATTTCTGTATTTATGCAATAAATCAAATGTCCGTTACAGACCTTGTATTATTTCTCGTCAGCGATAGCTGCCTGAGCTGCTGCCAGACGTGCAATAGGAACACGGAAAGGTGAGCAGGATACATAGTCTAAGCCAATCTTGTGGCAGAATTCAACGGAAGAAGGATCTCCGCCGTGCTCACCACAGATACCAACATGAAGCTTAGGATTTACAGGCTTACCAAGTTTGATAGCCATATCCATCAGCTTGCCAACGCCGGTTTGGTCAAGCTTAGCAAACGGATCGTTCTCGAAAATCTTTGCATCATAGTAAGCATTTAAGAACTTACCGGCATCATCACGGGAGAAGCCGAATGTCATCTGGGTTAAGTCGTTGGTACCGAAGCAGAAGAAATCAGCTTCCTTAGCGATTTCATCAGCGGTAAGAGCTGCTCTCGGGATTTCGATCATGGTACCTACTTCGTACTTGAGGTCGATGCCTGCTGCTGCGATTTCAGCGTCAGCGGTTTCTACAACTACCTTCTTAACGTACTTAAGTTCCTTCACTTCACATACCAGAGGAATCATGATTTCAGGCTCTACATTCCAATCGGGATGTGCCTTCTTTACATTGATAGCTGCACAGATAACAGCCTTGGTCTGCATCTTTGCAATTTCAGGATAGGTAACTGCAAGACGGCATCCTCTGTGACCCATCATAGGGTTGAATTCATGTAAGGAAGCGATGATATTCTTGATAGTCTCAACGGATTTGCCCTGAGCCTTAGCAAGCTTCTCGATGTCTGCTTCTTCGGTAGGAACGAATTCGTGAAGAGGCGGATCCAGGAAACGGATGGTAACAGGACATCCTTCCAGAGCTTCGTATAATTTTTCGAAGTCACCCTGCTGATAAGGAAGAATCTTATCCAGAGCTGCTTCTCTTTCTTCTACTGTATCGGAGCAGATCATTTCACGGAATGCTGCAATTCTGTCTTCTTCGAAGAACATATGCTCTGTACGGCAAAGACCAATACCTTCTGCACCAAGCTCACGAGCCTTCTTTGCATCGGTCGGAGTATCTGCGTTTGTACGAACTTTCAGCTTTCTGTACTTATCTGCCCAAGCCATGATTCTGCCGAATTCACCGGCGATGGTTGCATCTACAGTTGCAATCTGGCCGTCATAAATGTTACCGGTGGAACCGTCGATGGAGATGTAGTCTCCTTCATGGAATTCCTTGCCGGCAAGAGTAAATTTCTTGTTTGCTTCATCCATTGCGATGTCGCCGCAGCCGGATACACAGCAGGTACCCATACCACGGGCAACTACTGCTGCATGGGATGTCATACCACCACGAACGGTTAAGATACCCTGGGATACCTTCATACCTGTGATGTCTTCGGGAGAGGTTTCCAGACGAACCAGAACAACCTTTTCACCCTTAGCTGCCCATTCTTCTGCATCTTCTGCTGTAAATACGATTTTACCGCAGGCAGCACCCGGAGATGCACCAAGACCTTTGCCCATAGGAGTTGCAGCCTTAAGAGCCTTAGCATCGAACTGAGGATGTAACAGAGTATCTAAGTTACGAGGATCGATCATAGCTACTGCTTCTTTTTCGGTTCTCATGCCTTCGTCTACTAAGTCACATGCAATCTTTAATGCAGCCTGAGCTGTTCTCTTACCGTTTCTGGTCTGCAGCATGTAAAGCTTCTTGTTTTCAACAGTAAACTCCATATCCTGCATATCTCTGTAGTGGTTTTCAAGGGTTTCACAAACTTTCTTGAACTGTTCGAATGCTTCAGGGAATTTATCAGCCATCTCTGCGATAGGCATAGGTGTACGAACACCGGCAACAACGTCTTCGCCCTGTGCGTTTACAAGGAATTCACCCATCAGCTTCTTCTCGCCGGTAGCCGGGTCTCTTGTGAAGGCAACACCGGTACCACAGTCATCACCCATGTTACCGAAAGCCATGGACTGTACGTTTACAGCAGTACCCCAGGAATAAGGGATATCGTTGTCACGACGGTATACGTTTGCACGAGGGTTGTCCCAGGAACGGAATACAGCCTTGATAGCGCCCATTAACTGTTCCTTAGGATCGTCGGGGAAGTCTACACCGATTTTTTCTTTGTATTCAGCCTTGAATTCGGAAGCAAGTTCCTTTAAGTCTTCTGCGGTCAGTTCTACGTCGTAGGTAACGCCCTTCTTAGCCTTCATCTGGTCGATGAGTTCTTCGAAGTACTTCTTACCAACTTCCATAACTACGTCAGAGTACATCTGGATAAATCTTCTGTAGCAGTCCCAAGCCCAACGGGGATTGCCGGATTTCTCAGCGATTACGTTTACAACGGTCTCATTTAAACCAAGGTTTAAGATGGTATCCATCATACCGGGCATGGAAGCTCTTGCACCGGAACGAACAGAAACAAGAAGGGGATTCTCCTTGTCACCGAACTTCTTACCGGTAATTTCCTCCATCTTTACAATGTATTCATTGATCTGAGCCTGAATTTCTTCATTGATTTCTCTGCCGTCCTCATAGTACTGAGTACAAGCTTCTGTGGTAATAGTGAAACCCTGGGGAACAGGAAGACCAAGACCGGTCATTTCAGCCAGGTTAGCACCCTTACCGCCGAGAAGTTCACGCATGTTTGCGTTACCTTCGGTAAATAAGTACACCCATTTTTTCATGTTTGTTTTCTCCTTTATAGATTTATGAAACTATTTCAAGCACAAAAAGAAAGCCAAAAAAGCCTCTTCTGTGCTTAATTCCTATACATTTTATCAATTTGCCAGAAATATATCAAGATATTTAATTCAAAACTTTAGGGCAAAATCCACTTTTGTGCATTTTGTTAAAATTTTATCTATGATTTTCGTCTATTTTTATAAACTTCCTGCAAAAATTGCCGTTACTTTACGGTTGCCGGGTTGGGGACAAAGCTGTCAAAGATAAAGAGGTCGAAATCTTCTTTTCTCTCCTTCAGTTCTTTCTCGCTTTTAATCGTCCACGCCACGGAAAGCGTGCCGTACAGATAACGCAGGATGCGTCTGGACAAATCCTTGTAGTATTTGTGGTTGTATGCAATGAAGTCCGGCTTTGCCAGAAAATCAAACAGCATATTGTGAAGTAAAAAGTAGGCAATCCCCGGCAGGGCTGTTTCCCCGTCCTTCACAAAATTGTCGGCAAGCTGTCCGCGCATCACGCGGCTTCTGTGCTGCCTGTACCATAAAAGCACCAGCGGATGAAAGGACTCAATGCAGTAAACACCCTTGTAATCTTTCAGCATGCCGTCCGCTATCCGGCAGATTTCCGTGCTGTTGCCCGGCATTTTGTACTCTAATACAAAGGGCACCTTTCCGTCCACCAGCTTTAAGAAATCCGCAAACGCCGGAATTTTTTCCGTGCTGTCCTTCAAATGGAACTTCTGCAGCTCCTCATAGGTATAATCCGCTATTTTGCCTGGCTCCCCGCACATTCTCACCAGAGTGAAATCGTGAAAGATAACCGGGATTTTGTCTTTGGTAAGCTGGATGTCCAGCTCTATGCCGTAGCCGGCTTCCACAGCCTTCTTAAATGCCGCCATGGAATTTTCCGGTGCGTCGGACGCATTATCGTGCAGCCCTCTGTGTGCATACAGCCAGCCCATAAAAGGTGTTTTGTCCGGTCTGTGTAGCATCCGGGGCATCAGCATAAACAGATACAGCACCATGAGCCCCAAAACCACAAGTAACATAATTACCGCCGCTAATTTCATTTTTCCTCATGCCTTCCTGTCGGTTACTCTTCCGCTTCCACAATATCCCTTGCCACAAACACGCCGCTTGCGGAGGCATGGGAAAGCGAGTGGGTAATACCGCTGCCGTCACCGATGACATACAGTCCCTTGTAACGGGTCTCCAGATGTTCATCGATTTCCACTTCCATATTATAGAACTTAACTTCCACGCCGTAAAGCAGTGTATCATCATTTGCCGTTCCGGGTGCAATTTTGTCCAGTGCATAAATCATTTCCATAATGCCGTCCAATATACGCTTCGGCAGCACCAGGCTCAAATCCCCGGGCGTCGCCGCCAGAGTAGGACGCACCAGACCTTCTTCTATTCTCTTGGCATTGCTCCGTCGTCCGCGCACCAAATCGCCGAACCGCTGCACAATGACACCGCCGCCCAGCATGTTGGAAAGCCGTGCTATGCTTTCGCCGTAGCCGTTGCTGTCCCGGAAAGGCTCCGAAAAATGCTTTGCCACAAGCAGGGCAAAGTTCGTATTTTCCGTCCGTAAATTTTCGTCCTCGTAGCTGTGTCCGTTTACCGTCACAATGCCGTTGGTGTTTTCGTTTACCACGATGCCGTAGGGGTTCATGCAGAACGTTCTCACGTTGTCTTCAAACTTTTCCGTACGGTACACAATCTTGCTCTCGTAAAGTTCGTCCGTCAGATGGGAAAAGATAACGGCGGGAAGCTCCACGCGCACGCCGATATCCACGCGGTTGGATTTTGTGGGGATTTCCATATCCCGGCACACCTGCTCCATCCACTTGCTGCCGCTTCTGCCCACCGATATAATGCACTTTTTACAGGTATACGTTCCGTTTTCGCAGACCACTTCGTAGCCGTCCCCTGTCGCCTTTACGGTTTTCACCGGCGTATCAAAGAAAAAGTCCGCCTTTTCCTTTAATTCCGCATACAGGTTTTCCAGCACCACAAAATTAATATCCGTGCCTAAATGCCGTACGGAAGCATTCAGCAGATTTAATTTGTTCTGCATGCAGAGTTTCTTGAATTTGGAGCCCGCCGTGGAATACAGCTTCGTGCCCTCGCCTCCGTGGGACATGTTGATGGCGTCCACGTACTTCATCAGCTCCAGCGCCTTTGCCTTGCCGATATACTCGTACAGTGTGCCGCCGAAATCGTTGGTAATGTTGTATTTTCCATCAGAAAAAGCTCCGGCACCGCCAAACCCGCTCATAATGGAGCAGCTTTTGCAGTTGACGCAGCTTTTGATTTTCTCACCGTCAATGGGACAGTGTCTCCTGTCCAGTGCATGACCGCCTTCAAAAACCGCGATTTTCAAAGCAGGGTCAAGCTTTGTCAGCTCATATGCCGAAAAGATGCCCCCGGGGCCCGCACCGATAATAATTACATCATACATTCATTCATACCCTCTCTTTTACCTTGATACCCCCATTATACCCTTTCTTCCGATAAGTGTCCAATAAATTCCATGACTCTTTCATTGTCCTTAGAGAAAAGCTCGTCCGGTGTTCCTTCCGCCTTGATGATGCCCTCTTCCATAAAGATAATGCGGTCGGAAACTTCTTTGGCAAATTTCATTTCATGGGTTACGATTACCATGGTCATATGCTCTTTGGCAAGCTGTCTGATAACCTTAAGCACTTCTGCGGTAAGCTCCGGATCCAATGCGGAGGTCGGTTCGTCAAAGAACAGTATCTGCGGCTGCTTTGCCAGGGCTCTTGCAATGGAAACACGCTGTTGCTGTCCGCCGGAAAGCTGGCAGGGATAGGCATCTGCCTTGTCGGAAAGCCCCAGCTGCGCCAAAAGCTTTTCCGCACGCTCCACGGCTTCCTTCTTAGGGATTTTATCCACATGGATTAACGCATCCGTAATGTTTTTCATGACATTGTAATGGGGAAACAGATTGAAGTTCTGGAACACCAGTCCGAAACAGCTTCTTATTTTCTTAAGCTCCGCCTTAGTGGATGTGGCAGTCACCTTCTGTCCTAAATAAATAAGCTCGCCGTCGTCCATTTTTTCCAGCATGGTGGCACAGCGGAGCAACGTGGATTTACCGGAACCGGAAGGTCCGATAATGGAAACAACCTCTCCCTTTTCCACGCTTAAGGAGATGTCCTTTAAAACACCGTGACCGTCAAATCCTTTTTTTACATGATTCATTTCCAATAATTTCATGGGGCCACCTCCTTATTTATAGTATGCGAATGCTTTCTCGATTTTTTCCATTACAACCGCCACAATCAGGTTGAAAATGTAATAGAACACGCCGGCAATCATAAGCGGCATAATCGTAGTTTCCTTTGCCGCAATCTGCTTGGCAATGGTAAACATTTCCGCCTGTGCAATGGCAAACGCCAGAGATGTATCCTTTACCAGCGTTATGATTTCGTTTGTGACGGACGGTAAAATCCGCTTGATTACCTGCGGCAGGATAATCTTGAAAAAGGTCTGCGCCCAGTTGTAACCGAGCACCTTTGCCGCTTCGTACTGCCCCACCGGCATGGACTCGATGCCGGAACGGTAAATCTCCGCAAAGTAAGCGGCATAGTTGATGGAGAATGCCAGAATAACCGCAACAAATCGGTATCCGGGCCCGATTTTTACCTTAAACAGAATAGAAGGTCCGAAATAGATAATGAGAAGCTGCAGCATCAGAGGGGTACCTCTCATGATGGATATGTACGCTTTCGTCACGGACCTCAGCACTACGTTTTTCGCCATTCTGCCAAAGGCAACTACCAGCCCCAAAGGCAAAGAAAACAGCAGGGTCAGTGCAAAGATTTCAATAGAAACCAGCATTCCTTTCGCTAATTGAAATAAAATCATCTGTATACTCATATTGTCACGCTTGCCCTTTCCCTGCCGTATCGTTCTTTCAGGTTATTTTTTCAGGTTATTTTATTACGAAACTGCTTTTGCTTATTTGCCTAAGCAGACGGTATCCGCTACGCCCCATTTGTCGGCAATCTTCATGAAGGTGCCGTCATCCACCATCTCAAGAAGGGTCTTGTTTACGGTGTCACGGAGTTCTTCGTTGCCAAGCTTGAAGCCAACCGCATACTGCTCGGTAGATAACTTCTCGTCTAAGATGACATAGCCGTCGCCGCGGGAAGCAATCTGGTAATTTGCCACACCGATATCCATGGCTACGGCATCCAGTGCGCCTGCTTCCAAATCCATGAATGCGGTGTTGTAATCCGCATATTCGGTCAGGCTTGCAAAGCTGTCTTTCAGTTCGCTGTTTGTTTCTTCGTTTAAGGCACTCAGTGCGGAAGAGTCTGCCTGTACGCCGACTGCCTTGCCCGCAAGGTCTGCCATTGTGGCAATACCGGAATCCTTTGCCACTACAAATACCTGGCTGTTGTCAATATAAGGGTCTGACCAAGTGTAATCATCCTCTCTGCCGTTCATGGTAAAACCGTTCCAGATGCAGTCGATGTTGCCGCTGGTAAGCTCCATATCCTTGGAGTTCCAGTCGATGGGACGCTTTACAAGCTCCCAGCCGTTTCTCTTGCAGACTTCTTCTGCCAGGTCCAGGTCAAAACCTACATATTCCCCGTTGTCATCCATATATCCGTAAGGGGGAAACTCTGCATCGAAGCCGACCGTAAAGGTCCTGCCTTCACTCTTGGAACCACATGCCGTCAGTGTCAGTGCCAGACATGCTGCCACCAGTAAACTCATTTTCTTTTTCATAAGCTCCTCACTTTCTCCGCTGAACGCGGAACTACAATCCATCCCTGTGCCCCGCATTTTTATGTATCAGCACTCTGCCATATTATCACGTTAAAGTGCCCCTGTCAAATAAATTCCTTGAAAATTACACTTCTTTATGTATAATAGAATACGGACCTAAAAACTAAAAAACACAGCATTTATGCGGAATTGCCCGCAAAAGTGCCTATTATGAGGATTGTAAAATGATTAGTGCTAACAATGTCACCTACCGTGTAGGAAAAAAGGCGTTATTTGAAGACGTCAACATCAAGTTTACCGAAGGAAACTGCTACGGCTTAATCGGTGCCAACGGTGCCGGCAAATCTACCTTCCTAAAGATTTTGTCAGGAGAACTGGACACCACAAACGGTGAAATTTTCATCACCCCCGGCCAGCGTCTCTCCGTCTTAGAGCAGGACCATTTCAAATATGATGACTACACCGTACTGGACCTTGTCATTATGGGAAATGAGCGTCTCTACCAGATTATGAAGGAAAAGGATGCCATCTATGCCAAAGAGGATTTTACCGATGAAGACGGTATCCGCGCCAGCGAACTGGAAGCGGAATTTGCGGAAATGGACGGCTGGGAAGCAGAGTCCAATGCAGCCTCCCTGTTAAACGGCCTCGGCATCGACACCTCCCTGCACTACTCCGTTATGAAGGACTTAAACGGTAACGAAAAGGTAAAGGTTCTTCTGGCAAAGGCCCTGTTCGGCAACCCCGACATCCTGCTTTTAGACGAACCGACCAACCACCTGGACTTAGACGCTATCCAGTGGCTCGAAGACTTCTTAATCGACTTTGAGAACACCGTTATCGTGGTATCCCATGACCGTTACTTCTTAAATAAAGTCTGCACCCAGATTGCGGACATCGACTACGGCAAAATCCAGCTCTATGCCGGCAACTACGATTTCTGGTTCGAGTCAAGCCAGCTCCTTATCAAGCAGATGAAGGAAGCCAACAAGAAGAAAGAAGAAAAGATTAAGGAATTACAGGAATTCATCTCCCGTTTCTCCGCGAACGCTTCCAAATCCAAACAGGCTACCGCCAGAAAACGTGCTCTTGAAAAAATCGAACTGGACGAAATCCGTCCTTCCAGCCGTAAGTACCCTTACATTGATTTCCGTCCCGACAGAGAAATCGGCAACGAGGTCTTAAGCGTGGAGCACCTTTCCAAGACGGTAAACGGCGTAAAGGTCTTAAACGACATTTCCTTTATTGTCGGACACGATGATAAAATTGCTTTTGTCGGCGGCAACGAACTGGCAAAGACCACTCTGTTCCAGATTTTAGTCGGTGAATTAGAGCCGGACGAAGGCAGCTACAAATGGGGTATTACCACTTCCCAGGCGTACTTCCCCAAGGACAACACCAAGGAATTTGACTGCGACCTGACCATTGCCGACTGGCTGACCGGCTACTCTCCCGTCAAGGATGTAACTTATGTCCGCGGCTTCTTAGGACGTATGTTGTTTGCCGGCGAAGACGGTGTGAAGAAAGTCCGCATCCTTTCCGGTGGTGAAAAAGTAAGATGTCTCTTATCCAAGATGATGATAAGCGGCGCCAACTGCCTGATTTTGGATGAGCCCACCAACCACCTGGACATGGAGTCCATTACCGCCTTAAACAACGGTTTAATCAAGTTCGGCGGCGTAGAACTTTTCGCCTGCCATGACCACCAATTTGTGCAGACCACTGCCAACCGTATTATGGAAATACTTCCGGACGGCAGCCTGATTGACAAGATTACCACTTACGACGAATACCTTGCCAGCGATGAAATGGCAAGAAAACGTACCGTATACAATAAAACAGATGAGGATGAGGATTGATGGTAGATTTACACGTACATTCCACCTGCTCCGATGGTACTTTTACTCCCACCGAGCTGGTCGAATATGCCCTGACACATCGGATATCCGCTTTTGCCCTGACAGACCATGACACCACTGCTGGTCTGTCGGAGGCCATCTCGTGTGCCAAAGCTCTTTCCGGCACCGTTTCAGAGAAAAATCCCGAGGGTGCTTCTGTGGAAGTCATTCCCGGGATTGAACTTTCTTCGGAATATAATGGTAAGGATATCCATATTGTAGGGTTGTTTATTGATGAAAACAGCAAGGCTTTCAAGGAGCATGTGGCTTCCTTCTTAGCCTCCCGGGAAACCCGCAACCATAAGATGTGCGAAAAGCTTGCCGAATACGGCTTTGACGTTTCCTACGAAGATTTACTGGCGCATTTCCCGGACTCCGTGATTACGAGAGCCCATTACGCCAAGTACATGATGGAAAAAGGCTATGTAAAAAGCTTAAAGGAAGCGTTTGAACGCTATCTCGGCGACCACGCTCCCTGCTTTGTGCCCCGTGAAAAGATTTCTCCGGAGCAGGCAGTTTCCTTAATTCTTTCCGCCGGCGGCATTCCCGTGCTTGCCCACCCCACCCTGTATCACATGGGGGATGAGGCACTGGAAACACTGGTTGCCCGCTTAAAAGACGCCGGACTTCTTGCCATCGAAGGCATTTACTCCACCTATACGCCCTCCGACACCCGGAAAATCCAGTCGATTGCGAAGAAATTCGGTCTTGCCATCAGCGGCGGCTCCGATTTCCACGGCGAAAACAAACCCGGACTTTCCTTCGGTACCGGCTACGGCAAGCTATACATCCATGAGGATGTGCTTGCCAACCTGAAGCATTATTTACCGCTGTCGCCGTAGTTGGAAAGAACTCTGGCGCTGGGGTCGTTTACGTTGCAGCCCTCCCAGGATTTGTTCGGCATCCAGAAATCGGGTACCATACGAGCCTGGCCGGGATAAAACTCTTCAAAGATTTCTCGATACAGAAGGCTTTCTTTGGTGAACGGCTGTGCAAAATCGTATTTTGCACGCAGTTTTTCGTACTCTTCATCACTGTAAAGTCCTTCTGCATATTCTTTCAGGTCATCTACCATGCTGTGGCCTACCGCATCACTGAAGGCTGCCTTTTCTCTCCAGAGAATGTCCTCCGGCAGAATGGCGTCCTTTTCAAAAGCCTTTCTCAACAGGTATTTTCCTTTTCCGTATGTATTCATCTTTTTAACCGGGTCGATTGCCATGACAAATCTGGCAAAGTCCAGATCACCGAACGGAACACGTGCCTCTAAGCTGTTGGCAGCCAGGCATCTGTCCGCACGCAACACATCGTAGAAGTAAAGCTCACGCAGTCTCTTTTCCGCTTCCTTCTGGAACTCCTGTGCGTTGGGAGCAAAGTCCGTATATTTATAACCGAACAGTTCGTCGGAAATTTCACCGGTGAGAAGCACCTTGATGTCGGTGGTTTCATGGATTGCCTTACATACCAGATACATACCCATGCTGGCACGGATGGTGGTAATGTCGTAGGTGGCAAGCGCCTTGATGACCGTCTTTAAGGAAGCCAGCACTTCGTCCTTTGTCATGATGACTTCCGTATGGTCGGCACCGATGAAATCGGCTACTTCCTTCGCATACTTTAAGTCAATGGCGTCGATATCCATACCGATGGCAAAGGTACGGATGGGTTTCTTTAAGATGTTTGCCGCAATGGCGCATACCAGACTGGAGTCCAGACCGCCGGAAAGTAAAAATCCCATGGGAGCATCCGCATCCAGACGCTTTCTGACACCCTCCGTCAGTTTGTCGTGAATGCCCTTGGTGAGGGTATCCATATCCGCATGAATGTAACCGCGCACCTTATCGATTTCTTCGTATTTGACAAATTTACCGTCATAGTAATAGCTGCCGGGAGGGAAAGGCATAACCTCTTCCACCAGATCCATCAGGGCAATCGCCTCACTGGCAAATGCAATGTGACCGCTCTTGGAATAGCCGTAGAATAACGGGCGGATACCGATGGGGTCTCTTGCCGCAATCACCTTATCGGTCTTTGCATCGTAAAGAACGCAGGCATATTCCGCATCCAGATGGGCAAACATTTCCAGACCGTACATTTCATACATGGGAAGTAAAATCTCACAGTCGGAACCACTCACAAAGCTATAACCCTGCGCCGTCAGTTCTTCCTTTAATCTTCTGAAACCGTATATTTCACCGTTGCAGATGGAAATGCTTCCATCCTTCATGAAAGGCTGCATACCTTCCTCACTAAGCCCCATGATGGAAAGTCTTGCAAAGCCCATATAGCCAAACGTCGTTTCCACCATCCGGCTGGCGTCGGGGCCCCTCATTTTCGTACGGTTCAAATGTGCCTCCATTTCTTCTCTGGTAAAGTCTTTTCCTGTGTAACACATAATTGAGCACATACTGTTTCCTCCTTTTTTAATAGAAATTTTTATAAATAAAAAGACATCAACGAACCTGCTTCTGCAAGTTCCCTGACGTCTTCGTCATACTTAATACTGTTCTGTTTTGAACGGACAACTCACTTTGCCCGCGGGCAAAATGTATATTCCTAACTAACCTTCTACAATGAGGTATCTGCCATCGCCTACATCGAATACTTCGGAAGCCTCTAAAATAGTTTCCTCATCGGCACCGTCCATATCGATACCGGCTTCATCGAAGTATGCAAGGACATCTTCTGCGGAATCAACCACTACAGCCATACAATCCTCTAAGAAGCTTTCCGCTTCTTCCTCGGTGGAAGCTACTTCCTCCGGGAACAACTGTAACTGATTTTCCAAGAAACAGGCTAAAACTGCATCATCGTACTCATGCATAACCCATCCTCCTGCATTCATATTAAAACTATTATTTAACCATAATATTCGTTCTAAGCCAAATAGTCAAGTAGTTGTTGCGGTTTTTTTATCAAAACATCCGCATGATTTTCTTTAAGCTCTTTTTCCGTCCGAAATCCCCATAGGGCACCCACGGTAAAAGCACCTGCCGCTTTGCCGGTCTGCATGTCGGTTCCGGTATCGCCGATGTACAACAAATCCTCCGGTGTGAGGGAAAGCTTTTCCAGTATTTTGAACACACCGATGGGGGACGGCTTCCTCGGTACACCATCCTGCTGTCCCTGCACCACGTCAAAATAGCCCTCACCAAAGACTGCCTTAATTACATCCCTGGTTCTTTCATGGGGCTTGTTGCTTAAAACGGCAATCTTTACCCCCTTTTCCTTCAGGGCGGAAAGCAGCTCCCTTATGCCGTCGTATGGCTCCACTTTATACATACAGTATTTTTCAAACACCTTACAGTACTCTTCGTAAGCGGCATCCAGATTTTTAAGCTCCGTATCTCCTCCGGCAATCAGACACCGTTCCACCAGAACTTTTGCCCCATCTCCCACAAAGACCTTGTACTGATCCTCCGTGTAGGGGCCCATGCCGAATTTCGCCATCACCATATCCCCGCTGATTTTCATGGATGCAAGGGAATTGGTCAGTGTACCGTCCAAATCAAAAATTACAACCTTTTTCATAGCCATTCACACTCCTTAAGCTCCTGGTAGACTCTTGCCGCAGGCAGACCCACCACGTTGTTGTAATCCCCGCAAATCCCCTTTATAAAGGCTGCTGCCGACCCCTGGATACCATAACTGCCGGCTTTGTCCATGCAGTCCTTTGTGCTGACATAGGCTTCTATTTCCTGCTTTGTCATCGGGTAAAACGTAACCTTCGTTTCCTCGTGAAATACCTTCCGCTTCTCTTCGCCGTTCTGTCTGTAAAGGAAGCTGACGCCCGTATACACCTCATGGCTTCTTCCCGCAAGGGCAGAAAGCATTTCCACCGCCTCTTCTTCCGACTTTGGCTTTCCTAAAATCCTGCCGTCCAGCACCACGATGGTGTCCGCACCGATTACCAGGGCTTCCTTGTCTGTTTCCCCGAAAACCGCCTCCGCTTTCTGCTCCGCCAAAGACTCCACCACCGCTTCGGGATGCGTATCTTTTATTGTTTCTTCCACATGGCTTACCCGCACCTCAAAAGGAATGCCTATCTGGATGAGAAGCTCCTTTCTGCGCGGGGAAGCGCTTGCCAGTATGATTTTATTCATGGTGTGTTTCCGGAATAAATACCCTTGTTTCCTCTTCCTCCGGAACCGTTTTTGCCAGCAAAATGGCTTCCTTACAGAATTCATCCTGAGAATTCAGGGTTTCCTTTCCTCTCCTGTCTACCTTTTCATAGCTGCCTTCCGGCGTCAGTACATGCGCCTTTACGGTATCCTTAAGCTCACAGTCCAGGATGTGATACAGCGTCTGACGCAGTTCTTCTTTTTCCACCGGGAACAAAATTTCCACTCTCCGCTCTAAATTACGGGGCATCCAGTCCGCACTGGAACAGTAAAATTCAGGATTGCCCGCATTTTCAAAATAGAAGATACGGCTGTGCTCCAGGAAATTGCCTACGATGGAGCGGACGGAAATCGTCTCGCTGACACCCGGAATACCTACTTTTAAGCAGCAGATACCGCGCACAATCAGCTCTATCTTTACGCCCGCCGCGCTGGCCTCGTAAAGCGCCGCAATAATATCCGGGTCGCATAAGGAATTCATCTTGGCAATGATATGGGCTTCTTTTCCCGCTCTGGCATTGTCTCTTTCCCTGCCGATCAAATACAGGAATTTCTTCTTTAACCAGATGGGCGCCAGCGCCAGCTTATTCCAGGAAAGCGGTTCGGAATAACCGGACAGCATGTTAAATACTGCAGTTGCGTCCTCACCGATGGCTTCGCTGCAGGTCAGCAGTCCCACGTCCGTATACAGCTTGGCTGTAGCGTCGTTGTAGTTGCCGGTACCAAGGTGCACGTAACGGCGGATGCCATCCTCTTCCCTGCGGACTACCAGTGTAATCTTGCTGTGGGTCTTTAAGCCCACCAGACCGTAAATAACGTGGCAGCCTGCCTTTTCCAGCATTCTTGCCCACACGATATTGTTTTCCTCATCAAAACGCGCCTTTAATTCCACCAGAACGGAAACCTGCTTGCCGTTTTCCGCAGCTTCCGCCAGTGCTGCGATAATGGGGGAATTGCCGCTGACACGGTACAGGGTCTGCTTGATTGCCAGTACATCCTTGTCCTTGGCTGCCTGTCTGATAAAGTCCACTACCGGCGTAAAGCTCTGATACGGATGATGCAGCAGGATGTCGCCCTTGCGGATGGCGGCAAAAATGTCCTCGCCCGCCGGAAGCGCCGGATGCTGCTGGGGTGTGTATTTCTCTGCCTTTAAGTGTTCAAAACCTTCCAGTCCGTACATCTTCATTAAGAAGGTAAGGTCCAGGGGACCGTCAATATTGTAAATATCGTCCTCGTCGATATGAAGCTCTTTCTTTAAGATTTTTACCAGACGCTTATCCATGCCGTCTTCTACTTCCAGACGGATGGCCTCGCCCCACTGTCTCTTCTTTAACTGCTTCTCGATTTCCTTCAGCAGGTCGGCTGCCTCATCTTCATCAATGGTGAGGTCGGCATTACGCATGATACGGAAGGGATGCACGCAGACAATGGTGTAATTCAAGAACAGTTTTTCGATGTTACGCTCGATGATCTCCTCTAATAAAATCACCTTTCTTGAGCCCTCATCTGCCGGCAGCTCCACAATACGCGGCAACACGCTGGGCACCTGAACCGTGGCAAATTCCAGTTCGCCGTCCCCGTTTTTCTTGGTTACAAGGGCGCCTAAATTCAGGGACTTGTTGCGGATAAGCGGGAACGGTCTGGAGGAGTCCACCGCCATGGGCGTCAGCACCGGATAGACATTCAGTTCAAAATAGGAGTCTACAAAAGCCGCTTCCTTTTCATTTAACATCTCATGCTTTTTAATCACATGCAGACCGTTGTTTTCCAAAAGCGGAAGCAGGGAACGGTTGTAGGTGGAATACTGCAGGTTTACCATTTCATGGATTTTGGGATTGAGGGCGGCAAGCTGTTCCCCCGCCGTCATGCCCGCAATGTCCTTCTTTAAGTAGCCCGCATGCACCATATCCTTTAAGGAGGCCACACGAATCATGAAAAATTCGTCCAGATTCGATGCGGTAATGCTTAAAAATTTCAGTCTTTCAAACAGAGGAATGCTTTTGTCCCTTGCTTCGGAAAGTACTCTATGGTCAAACAACAGCCAGCTCAATTCCCGGTTGGTATAATAAGCCGGATTCTTAAATTCTTTTTTCTTATCTTCCATACGGATTTCCCTTTCTTTACAAACTGCGTTTCTGTTTTATGGTGGGCTGCACGTTAAACACTTCCTTGAAGAAAAGCGCCCTGTCCGTAAACAGTCCCTTCTCTAAGCTGATGTCCTCTTTGGTATCCACGGTAAGAACCAGCTCCCTGTCCTTCAGCGCCACCTTGACGTTCTTGAATTTCTGCTTGTGGCTTCTGTCCAGACCGTTGGCAATCCTAAGAATGGCGGTCAGCTTTGCCACCGTCAGGTAGGACTGCATATCTAAGGATGAGTCCTTGCTCAGTTCATCATAATACAGGAAGTCATCATGGTTAAACCGGACAATGTAGGCAACCATTTCTCTCTCCCTGTGGGAAAGTCCGATGATTTCCGTCGCCATGATAATCTGGTAGGAGCATTCCCCTACATTTATCATACTGATGTATTTCCCACAGTCATGCAAAAGTGCTGCAAGCTGCAGATAAAGACGTTCCCGTTTGCCGAGACCGTGCAGTTTTTTCGTGTTGTCAAAAATGTTCATGGTAAGGCTTTCCAGCGTCTCCGCACGCTTCCGGCTTCCCATGTAGCGCTTGCTGATTTGCAGCGCACAGTCTAAAATATCCTTTTCAAAATCGTGGCCGTTTACCACAAGCTTCTGTTTCTGTCCGTATTCGTAGGCAATACCGTCGCATAATGTAGCGCCCGGCACCCATATCTGTTCCGCTCCCGTCATGATTAAAATACGGTTCACCAAAATGGCGGATATAAACATAAGTCCTGCATTTTCTTCGGAAATCCCCAGCTTTGCGGCAATTTCCGCCGTGCTTCTTTCCCGCATATTCTGCACAAAGGTGCCGCACTGCGCCGCCGATACATAACCGGGTGCCTCTGTACTGAAGCGACCGTTTTTCAGCCACGGTGACAGATAATCGTCCACTAAAATAATATTGGAAATAGTTTTGTCCTTTAAATACAGCTTATACAGAACGGACAACTGGGCATCGTCCAGTTCCTCAATGAGTTCTTCCATACGGGAAGGACTGGTATTGATATGTCCTAAGCGCTCTCGCAGTCGGAGTACGCCGAGCTTCAGGTTCTGGGTGGTGTTTAATGCCCCTTTGTCAAACAGGGAAAGCTGGATGCTGCCGCCGCCGATGTCTAAGAAAAGGGTGCCCCTGTCAAGCAGTCTGTCAAAGGCTTCTCCCTTGGCTGCCACGGATTTGTAGTTTAAAAAACGCTGTTCCGAGTTGCTCAATACCTCAATACGGATGCCGGTGGTCTGGGCAATCTGCTCGATGACAATATCCCGGTTCTCCATTTCCCTTATGGCGCTGGTGCCATATGCTTTGTAGGCATCCACCTTATAACCGTTTAAAATGTCCTTGTATTCTTTCAGTACCCGGCAGAGTTCATCTACCTTTTCCGCACTCAGCTTTCCCGCGGAATAAGTCTCGCTTCCAAGATCCAACTTATGGCGGATATGGTCAATCTCCCGCATGCCGTTTTTTTCGGTAAATTCAAAGATTTTCATGGAGAGCTCATAAGAGCCTACGTCAATGGCTGCAAATACTTTCATGCATCCTCCCCCTTTCCCAAAAGGTAATCAATAAACTGCTGTGCCGTGCGTCCCGACAGGCCGCCGTGGGAAAGTTCCCACTTGTTTGCTTCTGCTAAAAGCAGGTTTTCTTCCATTATAATGCCGTATCTGTCCGCCAGTGTGGTGACAATTTCCCGGAACTGCCGTTTGTCCGGTGCGCCGAAATAGATGGTCACGCCGAAACGGGAAGATAAAGACAGCTTTTCCGCCACGGTATCGCCCCGGTGCAAGTCGTCCTCCCTCTCCTCCTTGTCGGTAAATTTTTCCCGCACAAGATGTCTGCGGTTGGATGTGGCGTAAATCAGCACATTGTCCGGCTTCTTTTCCAGTCCGCCCTCGATAACGGCTTTCAGATATTTATATTCGATTTCAAATTCTTCAAAGCTTAAATCATCCATGTAGATGATGAATTTATAATTCCGGTTTTTAATCTGGGCAATCACATTGTTCAAATCCTGAAACTGATGCTTGTATACCTCAATAATACGAAGCCCGCGGTCATAATATTCGTTTACAATGCCTTTGACGCTGGTGGATTTGCCGGTGCCCGCATCGCCGTACAAAAGGCAGTTGTTGGCTTTTCTTCCGTTTACAAACGCTTCTGTGTTTTCCACTAACTTTGCCTTGGCAAGCTCATACCCCACAAGGTCGGACAGCTTCACATGGGCAATGTTTAAGATGGGAACAATATGCACGCCGTTTTCGTCATGCTCCACGCGGAATGCCTTGTGCAGACCGAATTTGCCCACACCGTATTCTTTATAGAATTCCGTCAGGGTGTCCTTCATTTCCTCCGCGGTATGGTCGTTGCAGAACTTCTCCGCCAGCTCGCAGATCCGGTTGCAGATGCGCTTGTTGTAGACCTTGCTCTCCTCGCTGGATGCTTCATAGTCCGTAAGCAGTGCAAATTCCGGTACATGTAAGGCTTCCATAACCGGTGTGAAATCAAAATCGTAGAGTTCCTTGAAAATCAGAATGTCATGCAGCACCGCCTTATTGATGGTGCCCTCTACCTTCCCTCTGATTTCGCACGCCTTGCTGTAGCTGTTTTCGTTGTTTACCAGTAAGTTTGTCAGATAACAGTGCCAGAGGTTGCCGTGGAACCCGTAAGTCCCCGCAAGATCCAGCAGCATATGTATGTCCTCATAAAAAAGTGCCGCTAAATCCTCTTTATTATAGTAAGCATCGTTGTAATGGGACATGAGGAACGCCATGTCATGCAAAAGTCCGCCGTCCTCAAATTCCCTGTATACGATAAGTTCCTGTTCCCGCATATTCTTTAACCTGCCTTGTTCTTAGTAATTCCCCAGAATTTTCATACTTCTGGTTTCTTCCCTGAGTCCCCGCAGCGCATTCATCACGGCGCTGTCCGTCAGGTTGCCCTCGAAATCCACAAAGAAGCGGTATTCCCAGTTTCTGTCCTCAATGGGACGGCTTTCAATCTTGGTCATGTTTAAGTTGTTGAAAATCACATGGGAAAGGGCATGGTACAGGGAACCGCTCTTGTGGGGCAGTTCAAAGCAGATGCTCACCTTCTTTGCATCCTTACAGTAAATCTTGCGGTTGGATAAAATCACAAACCGCGTAGAGTTCGTTTCCGACTGGTTAATACTCTTTTCCAGTATGTTAAGACCGTACGCCTCCGCCGCATGCTCTCCGGCAATGGCTGCCTCCGTGATATCCTTTTCATCCGCTACCTTTTTTGCCGCAAACGCATTGTTTTTCATGCTTATCTGCTGCCAGTCGTACTGCTGTAAGTAGCGTGCGCACTGCATTAAGGACTGGGGATGGGAATATACCGTGCGGATGGTATCCTTGGTAGCTCCCTCGCATGCCATCAGGCAGTGCTCTATTTTAATAATCTGTTCGCCCACAATGTAGTTTTCGTATTCTACCAGAAGGTCATAAATTTCATTGACAATGCCCGCTGTGGAGTTTTCAATGGGAAGCACCGCATAGTCGGCTCTGCCCTCTTCCAGGGCGTTCATGGCATCCCGGAAGCTTTCCACATGAAAGGCATCCGCCTTTTTCCCGAAGAAACGGATGCACGCCTCCTGGGAATAGGAGCCCTCGCTTCCCTGAAAGACCACATGCATGCCTTCCGTGGGAAGGCTTTCCACCATATCAAACGGAAGTCTTAACTGATTTTTCCCCTCCGCCAGCATCTTGTACTGCAGCTTGCGGCTCATGGACATAATCTGTTCAAACAGCTCTTCCACACCCTGTCTGTTTTCGGGGTCCTTCACCAGTTCCTTTACTTTGGCTATTTTTTCCGCTTCCCTTGCAGTATCTAAAACCTGCTTTCCGGTTTCTATTTTATATTCGGCAACACCTGCGCATATTTTCATGCGCTTCTCGTACAGAGAAACAATCTGCTCATCAATTTCATCCAGACTCTTTCGTAATTCCGCTAACTCCAAAGTAGCACCTCTTTTTCTTTGATTTTACATTTTATCTTATACCAAAACCCCCTTGATAGCAAGTAAAATTAAGTCTATAATGAAAGTAAAATCTATTAGAAAAGGATACTTTTATGAACGCAAAAGCCAAAAAAATTTTAATCGGCAGCCTTTTAGTTCTGCTCCTCGGACTCCTCATCTTTTTATATATTTTAAGCAAACGCATCCCCCCCGTTCCCGAGGGTACCGTGGGCAATACCGCCGGCAATCTTTACAACGACGGCATGTTCTGCGAATACGACGGGAAGGTCTATTTTGCCAACCCCTACGACGCCAACGCCCTGTATGTGATGGACACGGACGGCAGTAATATGAAGAAGCTGATTTCCACCAGTGTTTCCAATATCTGCGCCGGTGGCAGATACCTCTTTTACTTCCAGAACACCTCCTCCGGCACCGCAGGTCTGGGCTATCTTTTTTCTTCCCATTCCCTGTGCCGTGCGGAGTTGAACGGCAGGCATATTACCAGCCTTTCCAAAGAGGTCATTTACAACATGCAGCTGATTGACAACTATCTATATTACCAATGCGCGGGCACGGACGGTCCCCGGTTTTACCGCCAGAAAATCAGTGCCAGAGAGCCGGAGCTTTTAGAACGCATCAGTGCGGATTTCTCCTGCGCCCTTCCGGACGGCACCGTTTATTATGCGGGCAACAACACCAACCATTGCCTGTACCGTTACGACACCCATTCCGGCAGTACTTCCACCGCCTGTCAGGGAGACCTCTGGTACCCGGTTTACGACAACGGCTATATCTACTATCTGGATGTGGCAAACAACTACCGTCTCTGCCGTTATTCTCTTTCCGCTGATGAAATTGAAGTCCTTACAAACGACCGTGTGGACTGTTTCAATCTCACCGGCAATTATGTTTACTACCAGAAAAACTCCACGGAAAATCCCGCTCTTATCCGTATGCAGAAAGACGGAAGCAGCCCCTTTATTTTAATGGACGGCAATTACACCCACATAAGTGTTGCCGGTGATTATGTTTATTTTGCCGCCTTTGAAAACGGCTATCCCCTTTACCGGGTTGCCGACGGCTACGATTATCCGGAAGTTTTCCAGGCCGCCTCCGATGCCGCCTTTGAGGCGCAGAAATAAGCTGCTCTGCATGGTCTTCCGCCAGAAACTTCCCTGAAATAAAAAGAACCGGAGTTCCGGCAACAGGTCCCACATTCTGGATAACTGCTACCGGCTCCGGTTCTTTTCTGTTGTTTGTTTACCTACTGTTTTCTGTTGACCCTTTGCTGCCGTTTCGTTTTACTGCTTCTTATACAGGATACGGATGGAGTTTAAGATACATAACATAGCCACACCGGTATCGGCGAATACTGCCAGCCACATGGAGGCAATGCCTGCCAGACCGAGTATCATAATCAGTGCCTTTACCGTCAGGGCAAAGATAACATTTTCCTTGGAAATACGTCCTGTGAACTTGGCAATCTTGATGGCGGTAGGAATGCTGTCCATATCGGAATTTAAGAATACCACATCCGCAGCTTCCATAGCGGCATCTGCACCGCTTCCCATTGCGGCACCTACATCGGCGCCTGCCAGTACGGGAGCATCGTTGATACCGTCGCCGACAAACATAACGGCGCCCTTTTCTTCACGGATTTCATTTAACTTGCTTAACTTGTTTTCGGGAAGCAGCTTGCCGTAGTACATGTCAATGCCAACCATTTCGGAAACCTTCTTGGCATTTTCTTCGGTATCGCCTGTCAGCATGGCGGTTGCAATTCCCTGTTTCTTGATTGCCGCAATCGCGGATACGGCTTCTTCCTTAATCGTATCAGAAATCTTTAAGAAGCCGATGAGTACATTGTCCTTTGCCAGCAATACTTCGGTGCCGTAGGAGTCTTTCTGTGTTGCTTTGTCATAAGCTGCGGTATCCACACCGTTTTCCGCAAGCAGCTTCTTGCTGCCGCACAGATATTTGTGTGAGCCAGCCTCCAGTAAAATACCGTGTCCGGAAATTTCGGAAATGCTGCCCTTGTAAAGGTCGGTAACTTTCTCTTCTTCCGCCTTCTGCTTGATGCTGTAAGCAATGGGGTGTGTGGAAGCGGCTTCACAGGAAGCAGCCACCTTTAAGATTTCTCTTTCATCTAAAGAAGCATCGGCAGAAACAATATCCTGCACAATGAAGTTGCCTTTGGTAATCGTACCGGTCTTGTCGCAGACAACGGCTTTTACATCCTTCAGGGCTTCCAGTGCTACGCCGCCCTTAAACAGGATACCCTTCTTGGAACCTGCTCCGATACCGGAGAAGAAGGCAAGAGGTACGCTGAGCACCAGTGCGCAGGGACAACTGATAACCAGGAAGGTCAGTGCAGTGTATACCCATTTGTTCCAATCGCCTGTTACCAGGGAAGGAATGATGGCGGTGCATACTGCCAGTGCTACTACAAACGGAGTGTAAACTCTGGAGAACTTCGTAATAAATCTGTCAATCTTAGGCTTGCTGGCTGCTGCATTTTCCACAGAGTCAAGAATTCTGGTTACCATGGACTCTTCCAGTGGCTTATCCACTCTCAGTTTCAGCACGCCGTTTAAGTTCATGCAGCCGGAAAGAATGGATGTGCCTTCCTTTACGGAAACGGGTACCGGCTCACCGGTAATGGCGGAGGTATCAATCTGGCTTTCGCCTTCGATAATCGTGCCGTCCAGAGGAATTCTGTCACCGGGGCGAACCATTACGATATCGCCGATTTTGGCTTCACCGGCAGGAATGGTGGTTACGTTGCCGTCCTCTACAAGCTGTACGGTTTCGGGACGTAAATCCAGAGCATCCATAATCTGGCTGCGGCTTCTTTCTACCGCCTTATCTTCAAACCACTCGCCAATCCGGTAGAACAGCATAACGCCAACTGCTTCCGGATATTCTCTTGTGGCAAATGCGCCTATGGTTGCAATACTCATTAAGAAGTTTTCATCCAGCATATTTCCTTTGAAAATATTCTTAACAGCCGTAATGACAATTTCCAGACCTAAAATCAGGTATGCTAAAATGTAAAGCACCAGTGACGGTATGGGGAAGGATTTTTCCATAATCTTTGCTGCTATCAACAGTACTGCGCCGGATGCGATACAGATAACATTCTTTCTGCTTTCGTCTTTTTCTTCCTTATCGTCTTTTTTCTTGGTTTCCTCACGGGGAATAATCTTTGCGTCCGGTTCAATGGAGCTGCAGGCAGCTACCATCTTGGGGAACAGCTCATCCTGATGCTCTGCCGCAATACGAAGCTGCTTGGTGGCAAAGGTAAGGGATGCATATTCTACGCCGGGCAGGGACTGGATTTTCCTTTCAATCTTTGCCGCACAGTTTGCGCAGTCCAGATTTTCCACAATGTAGATGCGCATGGGCGCCTTGGAGGTGCAGGGCGGTGCTTCCTTAACCTCTTCGTGATGGTGGTCATGGTCGTGACCGCAGCAGCAATCATCGTCATCGTCATCATCGTGGTGATGATGATGGTGCTCATGCTCCTCCTCGTGATGATGATGTTCGTGACCTTCGTGGTCATGCTCGCAACATTCATCATGGTGATGTTCGTGCTCTTTTTCTAATTCTTTTAATTCATCTGACATATGAGTTACCTCTATTCATTGTTTAATATTTATAATTCATGTTTGAACATATGAATGATTGTTCATATATAAATATAAGCATAAGTGCTCTGAAATGTCAATAGAAAATGAAACTATTTTAAAGTGTTTTCCTTATTTTATAAAAACCGGTCTTACATATTGATTTTAAAGCATTTTTTATGAAACTTTCCTTTTGCTGCTCTTTATTCCTGTATCTTTAAAGCATTTTGAAAATTTGCCTTGTTTTGCTGCTTGCGTAACTATCTATTTTAAAGCACTTCCCTCCTTTTCTCTGTTTTGCTGCTCTTTCACGCCTTTTATTTAGAAGCATTTTATGTTTTTATTCCAATTTGCTTTCCTTTTCCCTTTTTCCCTGAAAGCATTTTTTCACATTTTCCAAATTTGCTGCTTCTTTTTTACATATCTGTAAAGCATTTCCATTGTATTTTCATTTTTGCTTCTTTTTCTTCCCTAATATAAATGATAACGCATTTTCCCTATAATAACGAACGCAAAAAGACCTCAAGTTCTCACTTGAGGTCTTTACTGCGGAAGATGGGACTTGAACCCACACGCCATTGCTGGCACAAGATCCTTAGTCTTGCCTGTCTGCCAATTCCAGCACTTCCGCATTTGCTTGGTTTGCACCGCGCAAGAATGATATTAACATTCTCCATGGAAATTGTCAAGAAAAAAGAAACAATTTTTTAATTTTTTTTACAATCTTTTTTACAACCCTTTTTTACAAAAGTTCCTCATCGTATACTGCCCTGCTACCGCCTACGAACTTTGCCCGGGTTCTGGCACATACCACATGGGCGCTGCCGATACGGTTAATGGCGATGCGCACCGGCACTGCCACCGCCTGCAGATGCATGCCAATCAGAGTATCCCCGATATCCATGCCTGCCTGTGCCGAAATGTGTTCCACCGCTACCGGCTCCTTAAAACGCTTGTAGGCTGTTGTGCCAAAAGAACCGCCTGCCTTCGGCTGCGGAACCACATTTACTCTTGTCAGCCTGTCCCGCTTCATCAGTTCTTTTTCCACAATCAAGGCTCTGTTTAAATGTTCACAGCATTGTGCCGCCAGATAAATGCCCTTTTGCTGTGTCACTTCATAAATACCGTCAAAGGCCGCTTCCGCCGTTTCCACACTGGAAAAAGTGCCGATGCGTTCTCCCACCACTTCACTGGAGGAACAACCGACCACCAGAATATCTCCTTCTTCCAATTTTGCCTGTGTCAGTAATTCTATTACGGCATCTGCCGCTTCTTTTTTCACTTCTTCCAAAAAGGAAGTATCCATTTTATAATCTGCCATACCTGCTGCCATTTTCGCTGCCCCTTTCTGTCATACCCACAATATAGCACACATTATAATCCGACGCAAATTTTACAAAAAAAATTAAAATACATCATTTACAAATGCCTATCATAGCAGTATGATATAAAAAATTTCAAATGAACTTAAACCGTTGAAGCGGAAATAACGGTGATGATGCTCCTACAGAGAGCCTGTGTTGCTGAGAACAGGTGGAAAACAAGTCATCAAATGGGCCGCTGAGGGTGCAGGGAACAGCGTTCATCAGAAAAACTCTTACTTGTTTGCTCACAGTAAACATATTTACCGTGAAGAGCATTCCGGAAAGAGCGCTTAGTATTCTGCAACGTGAGGCATACGTCAGTTGCCGGGGATATGTTGGTATCCTGTAAGCGTACAGCGCAGGCTGTAAATCAAGGTGGCACCGCGGATAGCATATTTGTATATTCGTCCTTGACAGAAGTAAATTCTGTCAGGGACTTTTTTTATTGAAAAAAAGCCGGTGTCACGGATGTGTACCCCTTCCTCCGGCAGATAACCCGATTTATTCCATGACAAGAACACATTTATTCCATAACAAGAACACATTTGTTTCATGACAAGAACACAAAAGGAGGTACTTTCATGACACCCGATTTATCAACCTTACAAAAACTGCAGAAAGAAGGAATTTACCGCACCGCTCCCGTGAGCATGGAAATTCTTTCCGATGTAAAGACCCCTATCGAAGTGCTGCGGATTTTGAAAAACGTATCCGGACACTGCTATCTGCTTGAGTCCGTAGCGGACAATGAAAAATGGGGACGCTACACCTTCTTAGGTTATGACCCCAGTCTGGAAATCACCTGCGTAAACGGCACTATGAAGGTGGGGGATTTAACCTTTGAAACCAAGGACCCGGGCAAATATATCCGGCAGGTGATTGCGGAGCACAAAAGTCCCCGTTTCCCTTCTCTCCCGCCCTTTACCGGCGGACTGGTCGGCTACTTTTCCTATGATTACTTAAAATATGCCGAGCCTACCCTGCATCTGGATGCGGAGGATACGGAAGGGTTCAAGGATGTGGACCTGATGCTTTTTGACAAAGTCATTGCCTTTGATAATTTCCGTCAGAAAATCATTCTCATCGTAAACATCGACCTGGCGCATCTGGAAACGGAATACAACCGTGCCGAACTTACCCTGAAAAATATGGCGGAGCTCATTCAAAACGGTGCGCCGGCAAAAGACACGCCGGGCTACTGCACTTCCGATTTCCGTCCGCTCTTTGACAAAGATGCCTACTGCGGCATGGTAGAAAAAGCCAAGCATCATATCAAGGAAGGCGATATTTTCCAGATTGTACTTTCCAACCGTCTGGAAGCGGATTTTCAGGGCAGCCTGTTAAACACCTACCGTGTGCTGCGCACCCTGAACCCTTCGCCCTACATGTTCTATTTTTCCAGCAGCGATATGGAAGTGGCTGGGGCTTCCCCGGAAACACTGGTGAAACTGGAAAATGGCGTCCTGCATACCTTTCCTCTGGCTGGCACCCGTCCCAGGGGCAAAACCGAGGAAGAGGACCTTTTGCTGGAAAAGGAACTGCTTGCCGATGAAAAGGAGCTGGCCGAACACAACATGTTGGTTGACCTCGGCAGAAACGATATCGGCAAAATCAGCAAATTCGGTTCCGTTGCCGTGGAAAAATACCACTGCATCGAGCGTTACTCCCATGTAATGCACATCGGCTCCACCGTAAGAGGCGAAATCCGCGAGGACTGCGATGCGCTTTCCGCCGTGGACGCCATCCTGCCGGCAGGCACCCTTTCCGGAGCGCCGAAATTAAAAGCCTGCCAGCTCATCAATGATTTGGAAAACAACAAGCGCGGCATTTACGGCGGTGCCATCGGCTACATTGATTTTACCGGCAACTTGGACACCTGCATCGCCATCCGCATTGCCTATAAGAAAAACAAAAAAGTCTTTATCCGCAGCGGCGCCGGCATCGTGGCAGACTCCGTACCGGAAAAAGAATATCAGGAATGCTTAAACAAAGCGGCAGCCGTGGTAAAGGCCCTTAATCTTGCAAAGGAGGTGGAAGCATGATTTTACTGATTGACAATTACGACAGTTTTTCCTACAACCTCTACCAGCTTATCGGCTCCCTTGATGCCGGTATCAAAGTGGTAAGAAACGATGTCCTCACACCGGAAGATATTTTAGCCATGAAACCTTCTTCGCTGATTATCTCTCCCGGCCCCGGCAGACCGGAGGACGCCGGCATCTGTGTGGAAGCCGTACAGAAGCTTGCCGGAAAAATCCCCATTTTAGGCGTATGCTTGGGACATCAGGCAATCTGCAAGGCATTCGGCACCGAAGTTTCCTATGCGAAAGAGCTGATGCACGGCAAACAGTCCCTGGCAAAATTAGATACCACTTCCGCTATTTTTACCGGCTGCCCGGACATCATTCCTGTTGCCAGATACCATTCCCTTGCCGCCCTGCGGGAAACCCTCCCGGCAACCTTAAAGGTAACCGCCGAGACAGAGGACGGCGAAGTCATGGCGGTGGAGCACACCTCCCTTCCCATATACGGACTGCAGTTCCACCCGGAGTCCATACTTACCCCGGACGGCAAAAAACTGATACAGAATTTTCTCAAAATAAAAATATAAAAAGAAAGGACAAAACACTATGATTAAAGAAGCTATTGTAAAAATTGTTGACAAACAGGATTTGACCTATGATGAGGCGTACAGTGTCATGAATGAAATCATGAGCGGCGAAACCAGCCCCACCCAGAACGCCGCATTTCTTGCAGCGCTTTCCACAAAGAGCACCAAGGCAGAAACCATTGACGAAATTGCCGGCTGTGCGGCTGCCATGCGTGACCACGCGCTGAAGGTTCCCCACGACATGGATGTACTGGAAATCGTCGGCACCGGCGGCGATAACGCCCACAGCTTTAACATTTCCACCACTTCCGCTCTTGTCATTGCCGCTTCCGGTGTAAAAGTTGCCAAGCACGGCAACCGTGCCGCTTCCTCCCTCTGCGGTACTGCCGACTGTCTGGAAGCGTTGGGCGTAAACTTAGATTTATCTCCGGAAAAATGCGTGGAGCTTCTGAAAAAAATCGGCATCTGCTTCTTCTTTGCCCAGAAATACCATACTTCCATGAAATATGTAGGCCCCCTCCGTAAGGAACTGGGCATCCGTACCGTATTCAATATCTTAGGGCCCCTGACCAATCCGGCCTCCCCCAACATGCAGCTTTTAGGTGTTTACGATGCCTCCCTGGTAGAGCCCCTCGCCAGAGTTCTTACAAGCCTTGGCGTCAAGAGCGGCATGGTGGTATACGGAACCGACAAGTTAGATGAAATTTCCGCCAGTGCTCCCACTCTCGTCTGCGAATTCCGCGACGGTAATTACAAGACCTACACCATCACCCCGGAACAGTTCGGTTTTACTTCCTGTAAAAAGGAAGACCTGGTGGGCGGTACTCCCGCAGAAAATGCTGCGATTACCCTTGGCATCTTAAAGGGCGGGGACAAAGGTCCCAAGAGAAATGCCGTCCTTATGAATGCCGGCGCAGCCCTCTACATTGCCGGAAAAGCCGACTCTTTTGAAAACGGCATCAAGCTGGCGGGCGAACTGATTGACAACGGCGCAGCCCTTGCCAAATTGGAGGAATTTATCAAGGAAAGCAACGCTTAATCAGAGGAATTTATCAAGGAAAGTAACGCTTAAAACGCTGCGCGAAAAAAGAAAGGAGCATCCATGAGTTCCATTTTAACAACCATTGCGGATTACACCCATTTCCGCATTGCCGAAAAGAAAATGAAAAAACCTTTGTCGGAGCTGAAAAAAGAAGCGGAGGCTCTGCCGCCCCTGACCGGGTTTCCCTTTGAAAAAGCCCTGCGGCAGAAAGACATCAACTTCATCTGTGAGTGTAAAAAGGCATCTCCCTCCAAGGGTGTGATTGCCGAAGACTTTCCTTATCTGGACATTGCCAGAGAATACGAAGCCGCAGGCGCCGCCTGTATTTCCGTCCTCACCGAACCGAAGTGGTTTTTGGGAAGCGACAGATACCTTGCGGAAATCAGCCGTGCAGTATCCATCCCCTGTCTCAGAAAGGACTTTACCATTGACGAATATATGATTTACGAAGCAAGGGTTTTAGGTGCATCCTGTGTCCTGCTCATCTGCTCTTTATTATCGGAAGAAACACTTTGCAGATACCTGCAGCTCTGTAACAAATTAGGTCTGTCGGCGCTGGTGGAAGCCCATTCCGAAGAAGAAATCGCGGATGCCCTGTGGGCGGGCGCCCGGATGATCGGCGTCAACAACCGGAACCTGGCGGATTTTACGGTAGATGTCCACAATTCCGAGCGGCTGCGCAGACTGGTGCCGCCGGAAGTTTTGTTTGTGGCGGAAAGCGGCATTAAAACCGCCGAAGACATTCAGGTTCTGCGGGAAGCCAAAGTAAACGGCGTACTGATTGGAGAAACACTGATGCGCTCTTCCGACAAAAAAGCCATGCTGGATACGTTAAGGGGAGAAGGCCGATGAGTAAGATAAAAATCTGCGGACTGCGTTCCCCGGATGACATCCGTTATGCCAACGAATTAAAGCCGGACTATATCGGTTTTGTATTTGCCAAAGGGAGAACCCGTTACGTGAGTTTTTCGGAAGCTGCCTTGCTGCGCAGTCTTCTTTCTCCCGACATTCCAGCCGTGGGCGTGTTTGTGGACGAACCGTTAGAGCAGGTTGCCGAGCTCTTAAAAAAGGGCGTTATCCAGATGGCGCAGCTTCACGGAAACGAAGATGCCGCCTATGCAGAAGCCTTAAAAGAAATGACCGGCGCTCCCATCCTGAAAGCTTTTACCGTGCGGTCGGAAGCCGATTTGCAGGCTGCTTTCTCCTATCCTTGCGATTATCCGCTGCTTGACAACGGCAAGGGCACCGGAAAGGCTTTCGACTGGTCCCTGCTTGGAAAATCCGCCCCGAAGCCTTACTTTCTTGCTGGCGGACTGACCGTGGAAAATGCACCGGATGCCTGCAGGCGCTTTGCTCCCTATGTTGTGGATGTCAGCTCCGGAGTGGAAACGGACGGCAGAAAAGATTATACAAAAATGAAAGCGTTTATCCGGGCAGTACGTAGCCTGGATAGCAATGAATAAGGAGGTAACTTTATGTCTCAGTCAAAAGGACGATTTGGTGTTCACGGCGGGCAGTACATACCCGAAACCCTGATGAACGCCGTCTTGGAATTAGAAAGTGCTTACAACCACTACAAGGACGACCCGGAATTCAACGCAGAGCTGACCGCTCTGTTTAATGACTATGCCGGACGCCCCAGCCGCCTCTACTATGCCGAAAAAATGACAAAGGATTTGGGCGGAGCAAAAATTTACTTAAAACGCGAGGATTTGAACCATACCGGTTCCCACAAAATCAACAATGTACTGGGTCAGGCACTGCTTGCAAAAAAAATGGGCAAAACCAGACTCATTGCCGAAACCGGCGCCGGACAGCACGGTGTTGCCACCGCTACGGCTGCTGCCCTTTTAGGCATGGAATGTGTGGTCTTTATGGGCGAAGAAGATACCAAAAGACAGGCTCTTAACGTATACCGTATGCGCCTTTTAGGTGCCGAGGTCATCCCCGTAAAAACCGGTACCGCTACCTTAAAGGATGCCGTTTCCGAGGCCATGCGCGAATGGACCAGCCGGATTGACGACACCCACTACTGCTTAGGCTCCGTTATGGGCCCCCACCCCTTCCCCACCATTGTGCGGGATTTCCAATCCGTCATTTCCAAGGAAATCAAACAGCAGATGTTAGAAAAGGAAGGCAGACTGCCCGATGTGGTAATGGCATGTGTGGGCGGCGGCAGCAATGCCATGGGTACTTTTTATCATTTCATCGAAGACAAGAATGTGGAGCTGATTGGCTGCGAGGCGGCAGGACGCGGTATCGATACCTTTGAAACCGCCGCTACCATCAACACCGGACGGCTGGGTATCTTCCATGGCATGAAGTCCTATTTCTGCCAGGATAAATACGGTCAGATTGCTCCCGTTTATTCCATTTCCGCAGGTCTTGATTATCCCGGCATCGGACCCGAGCATGCATGGCTGCACGATACCGGCAGGGCACAGTATGTGGCAGTGACCGACGACGAAGCCGTCAATGCCTTTGAATACCTGTCCCGCACAGAGGGCATCATTCCCGCTATTGAAAGCGCCCATGCCATTGCCCATGCCATCAAGATTGCACCGAACTACGATAAAGATAAAATCATGGTCATTACCGTATCGGGACGCGGCGACAAGGACTGCGCCGCCATCGCCCGTTACAGAGGGGAGGATATCAATGAATAGAATTCAAAATGCCTTTGCGGGCAGAAAAGCCTTTATTCCTTTTATTACCTGTGGTGACCCCGACCTTACCACCACCGTGGAAATCGTAAAAAGCATGGCGGCAAACGGCGCCGACCTTATCGAGCTGGGTATTCCCTTTTCCGACCCCACTGCCGAAGGCCCCATCATCCAGGGAGCCAACCTGCGCGCCCTTTCCGGCGGTGTTACCACAGACAAAATTTTTGACATGGTGCGCACCCTCCGCAAGGATGTCACCATACCGTTGGTATTCATGACCTATGCCAATGTCGTATTCTCCTACGGTTCGGAGAAGTTTTTAAGTACCTGCAGGGAAATCGGCATTGACGGACTCATCCTGCCGGATGTGCCCTTTGAAGAAAAAGAAGAATTTGCTTCGGTCTGCCGAAAAAATGATGTAGCGCTTATTTCCCTGATTGCGCCCACCTCCGCAGGCCGTGTTGCCATGATTGCCAGGGAGGCGGAAGGTTTCTTATACATCGTGTCCAGCCTCGGTGTTACCGGCGTCCGCTCCGAAATTCATACGGACATTTCCGCTCTGGTTGCCACAGTGCGGGAAAATACCTCCGTGCCCTGTGCGGTCGGCTTCGGTATCTCCACTCCCGAGCAGGCGGGTAACATGGCTGCCCTCTCCGATGGTGCCATCGTAGGCTCCGCCATCGTAAAGCTGATTGCGCAGTACGGAAAAGATGCTGCCGGTCCCGTGGGTGAATATGTGAAGTCCATGAGCGATGCGGTACACAATGCCGTCTGAAAACCTGCTACATCAAAAAACAAATTCAGGGCTTTGATTATAAAAAGTCAAAGCCCTGAAATCCGGGAGCAGCGTGAACCAATATCATAAAAAAAGACAGCGCCATCTGGCACTGCCTCTTTTCTTACTTCTTTATTATTTCATTTCGGGTATTTATTCTTCCTCTGAACCACTCTTTTTCCTTACATAGAACACTGCTCCAAATATAATCAGTATAATACATATACCTAAAATTATGATTATCGTATTATTCCACGCATATTTTGAAATGTTGTCATCTGTCTTAGGTGCCGGAATGGTTTCATCAGCATTGCTGTCTGCCTGACTATTATCACTCATAATATTGGCTTCTACAACGATTGTGTAATCAGATGCGTGTGTAAAGGAAAGTTCAACATTTCCATCCGAATCAATCTGTCCGGCACTGACGAACTCCAGCTTTCCTGTCTGTTCGTTGTAGTAGAACAAGTTTGCATACATACCTGAGTTCTTTGGCTCCATATTGACTGTGAGTGTTGCTGTAAAACCAAACTCTCCGTCATAAGCAAGTGACAGGTTCATGGAATACCGTTCTCCGGTCACGTTGTTGATGACATCTACAGGAATGGATTTTCCTGCGTCTGCCCCGATAGTCACACCGAAATCAATATCTCCTGCTGCATCCGTGATGTCCTTTCCATTGATTTTCCAAGAAATGTTATATCTTTGCCCTTGATGCTGTCAATCACAGTTTTCGGTACTACAGATGTTCCATTCATGACAACTGTTACAGTTTCGCCTGATTTAGCCTTTTCAAGCTGTGGTTTGATAACATCCCAGCCTTCCTTACCTTTTCTCTTTTTCCAGGAAATGCAAATAAGCAGGCTTCGCTGAAACCCCTGGAAAAGAAAGTCCTTAGTGATTTTGGCTGCCAGAAATTTATTTATTGCAGTGATACCGGGTTGGGGGCAGAATCCATCCGCGAATACAATCATATGGGTGAACGTGCTTATATCGTAACCCAGTCAATCAAAAAGCTGAAAAAAGAGGAAAAAGAATGGTCACTGGATCCGCAGGGCTTCAAACGTGTTTCCGATGATCTCTCAGTCGATATCACGAAACTATCAGAAGATGACAGAGGACTTTATTATAAAGATGAACCATACACCACAAAAAAACTGCACCAGCGTTTAATCATCACTTATTCTCCAAAATATGCCCTTTATCAGAAGGCAATCCGTGACAAACAGGTAGAGCGGGCATAAAAAATGTTGGAATCCGGAAGTACGAAAAAGAATCGCAAGAATCCAAACGACCCGGCACGTTTCATAGGGAAAATAGCTGTCACCAAGGATGGGGGAGCTGCAGATATAGAACAATACCTGGATGAGGATAAGATTGCGGAAGAAGCACAGTATGATGGTCTTTATGCAGTCTGTACAGATCTTTTGGATAATGATATCAATGATATTTTAAAAGTAAGCGAAGGAAGATGGCAGATTGAGGAATGTTTTCATATTATGAAAACTGATTTTTCTGCAAGACCAGTTTATTTACAGGATGAGAATAGGATTAAAGCTCATTTTCTAATCTGTTTTCTCTCTTTAACAATCTACCGTTATCTTGAGAAAAAGTTGAATTTGCAATATACCTGTGAAGAATTATTAGGTACTCTAAAGGCAATGAATTTTGCCGAAATACAGGAACAGGGATTTATCCCGCTGTATAAACGCGAAAAGATTACGGATGCTCTTCATGAAAGCTGTGGTTTTCGAACAGACTATCCTATCAATTTATAACAAAGAGCAAAATGAAAACAATACAGAAAAAAAGTAAAGGGAAGGAATAAATTACTATACTTCAAAACAACGGCAAAAATCGCTGCAACCCAGTAAACACAAGGCTTAACAGTCGTAAGGAACTATAAGTCTTGTGGTTCGGGCAGAGAACGGTGTGACCGTGAAGGTCACGCCGTTTTTCTGCGTCCAAGGGTAGATTCTGCGATCATGGGTTCTGCCAGTACAGGGATTTCCACCTCGTCCACGAAGTTGAAGATGATCTCCACCTTCTGTCTGCGCTTACCGCCAGACTTATCCGGTGCGTGGATGATGATCTTCTTGATGTACTCGTTGACAATCGTCTGCGTCAGCTCCGTGACATCCACATACTTTTTCGTCAGCGCAATGAAAGCGTCCAGATCGTCGCCCATTGCCTGCCGCTGCTCGACCCATTCTTCCGTCGTTTCAATTTCGAGCTTTAACCGTTCCTGCTCCGCTTCGAAATCCGCCGTCATTTTCTTATGCTTCTCCTTGCTGATCTCACCGAGAGCGTAGTCCTCATAGAGCCGGGACATGACCACATCAAGATTGGCAAGGCGCTTTCTTGCCTGCTCCACGCGCTTCTGATCTTCCCGGATGTCCCGTTCCTGATCGGCGCGGCGGTAGTGCAGCCATTCCTCCTGAAAGCCCTCCACGTCGCCGCGGATGTACTCGTTGACCGCCTGAATCCGTTCCAGCACCAGCTCCCGCAGCACATCCTCGCGGATATAATGCGCCGAGCAATCGCCGCGCCCACTCTTGTATTTGGAGCAGACGTAGTGATCCTGTTTGCCCTCAAAACTCTTGCAGGTGGCAAAATGGAGCTTGCTGCCGCAGTCTGCACAATACAGCAGCCCGGAGAACAGTCCCTGCCGTTCCGCTTTTGCAAGGCGGCGTTTGTTTTTGCGCAGCTCCTGCACTCTGTCCCACTGTGCCTGAGAGACGATTGCCTCCTGTGTATCCGCTACGATGAACATATCCTCCGGATTGTTGGGAATCCGCTTTTTCAGCTTGTAGGACTTGGAGTAGGTTTTGAAGTTGCAGGTGCAGCCGGTGTATTCCTGCCGTTCCAGAATCCCGACGATGGATTGATCCTTCCATCCATACGGATTCTTGGGCAGCGGTTTTCCCTTGCGGCTGGCATACAGAGCCTTGGTTGTGAGAACCTGATCTTGTTCAAGAATCCGGGAAATCTGCTCCGGGCCTTTGCCGTCGATGCAGAGGTCAAAGATGCGCTTGACAACCGGCGCGGCTTCCTCGTCCAGAATCCACTTGTCCTTGTCGTTCGGGTCGCAGCGGTAGCCGTAGGGCGGCTTGCCGAGGTGCTTGCCGCTGGTGCCGCGCTGATGCAGGCTGATACGGACTTTCTTGGAGGTATCGCGCGGATACCACTCGTTGAACAGGTTGCGGATCGCGGCAAAGCCCTCTCCGTCCCCGCGCTGGCTGTCCACGCCGTCGTTGACGGCAATGAACCGCACATCGTAGC
>ERZ808240.138-NODE-138-length-98252-cov-13.289866_pt1 | contig 98252 bp, 134 predicted proteins | sample MGYA00521084_ERZ808240 | MGnify/ENA primary metagenome ERZ808240 (study PRJEB31516, sample SAMN03275571) | gut metagenome | biome: mammalia-associated habitat; material: feces | host: Papio cynocephalus | place: Kenya | collected 2012-08-06 ...
TATATATTTGGTGCAAAATATTATAATATATAATATAACTTATTTGTATTATATGTTACATATAACATTATAATTTAGTTTGTTAAGATTTTAACAATCTTTACTTATCAACCAATTCTCATCAATCGCATCATAATCAAACACGGCATTTTTGTCATACTTTTCCTTAATAATCTTTTCAATATCTTCAAGCGGTAACTTAAAATATTCTTTATGTCTATTAACTTTGTTTACTCTATATTTGTCAAATTCTCTGTGTAAAGCAGTTTCAAGAGCAAAGGCGTTTTCACTAAATAGAATACAATTAGAACTAAATTTGAATGGAACACTTGCAGAACTAAGTTCATCAACTCTCTGTTCCCAATTTGTTCTTCTTGTAACGCCAATTTTATATACATCTTCACCAAGACTAGGATTATTAATGATATAAACATATCCAGCTAATGTATGCTCTTTCTTATATTCATTATTTTCAATAGCTTGGTCAATTTCATCAATCTTATATTGAACGTCTTGACCTTTGTTTAGTTGATCAACATACTTTTCACGTTCTTTTAATAATTGTTCACGTTGTTTATTTAATTCCTTTTCAGCCATCTCTTGTTCTTTAATAACCATCTTTTGATATTCACGGTCTTCTTTATCTTTCTGCTTGCGTAGTTCTAAGTCATGTTGATAATCAAGTTCTTTTAATACAAGTTGCAGATAATCATAATTAAATAATACCTCATGTTTGTTTAATTCAGCGTTGATATTATTAAACATTTTAGTAACACGGTCTTTTACATCATTGATATTAGAAATTGTAATACGGTCAATAAAAGAATCAACTGAAAGATTAAATGCTGTAATACTTTGTTTTACAAAGAAGTCTAATAATTTAGAACCTTGAACAGAATTACCATTGTAAGTCCATTGGCTCTTGGTTGAGTAATATTCTTTGTGACGGAGCATATCACTTCTTTGTTTACGGACTTCTTTAATATTATCTTTGTATTCTTCTGTTGAATATTTAGGAAATAGTGGGTCATATAATCCCATAGTTTGAATTTCGTGTTTGTTATAACTTTGTACAAGTTCTTTATTGATATTGTCTAATTCTACTTGAGTTTCTAATATCTGATGTTTTGTATCTGTTAACACACTTTTAGCCGCTTCAATATCTTCTTTAATACGGTCTAGTTCATAACCCTCACGATATTTGATTTGTAAAGATTGTAAAGTATTAGCCAAAGATGACCTAGCCGACTTTTCAATAGATAATTGTGTGTTTGTTTCTTCTAGTTTTGTAATAAGGTTATTATTTTGTTCTTGTAATTGTTTGATTTGTTCTTTATACTTTTTAAACATATCATATCTCCTTTCTTTTCTTGTATTATATCATAAAATTGTTAAAAAGTCAAGAAAAATTTTAAAGAAAACACTTGATAAATTGTGTATAATATGGTATAATATAAGCAAGATGAATGAGTTGTGTAGATAATTTGACAACTTCAAAAATTTATGATATAATATGACAAAATACAAGAAAGGAGAACTTTATGGAATATAATGATATTCTTTGTGTAGATGTTGTTAGTTATGGTCTATATGAAGATCTATATAAAGAATGTACGTTTAGTGTTGAGCAAGCGTATGAAGAATATTGGAATGAAAAGGAGTAAATAATGAAAAAAGTTAGTAAATATGGAATTAAAATTAAAAATTTTCAAGCTGGCTCTTTGTATCAATGTAATATAGGTGTGAGAAAGAATTATGATTACACTAAAGCTATGTTTGCCAACAATCTTCTTATGTATTATTTATTAGATAATGGTTTAAAAGTGGAAAATGGATGGACTAGAGATATTGTATGTATTGAATTTGATTATGGGTCAAGGTCTTATGAAGAAGAAACAGAACATTTGGATAAAATGATAGAAAAAGATGATAAATATTCAGAAGAAGTAATTGATTTTTTTAAAGACTTAAAACAACAAGCGGATTTAAACAAACATTTATTTGATAAAAAGTCTGTAGATGAGATTAGAGAAATATTCTATCAAAATGGTGTAGAAATAAGACACGACATTAAGAACAAAAAAGGAAAAACAATTAAAGAAGAAATTACACATTATAAAATGTTATATCGTTCTACTGGAAAAGCGAAAAAAGGTTCATGTATGTTTATTTGTGATAGGCTATATGATAAGGCTATTAAATTTTTACGAATGGGATTAAAATTACCAAAAGAAAATGCTCCTATTGTAGAAATGAGTGCCTACAGTTCTTTAATTGCAAGTTCTATTGTTGACACAATTAGAATTAATCCTAAGAATATTTTAATCTTGAAAGATATTGATAGTTTCTTTAATACTAATGTTATTTCAGTTGAAACGGATGAATATAAACATTGTATCGCTGTATCAAAAGAAAATTATCAATTAAAGAATACTATGTTTGATGGTCAAGGTTTAATTGATGAGTCTATTTTTCCTAAGTGGGGAGAAGGATATATTTTATTAAGACACCATATGTGCAAAATGGCTTGTTTTAAAACAAAAATTCAAAAGTTCTTTAAAGATTATTATGGGGATAATTATAATACTGCAACGGTTAAAGATATGTTTGGAAATGACCATTATGTAAAAGATATTGAATTGATTACAACGGACAATGCTATGAAATGGTTAAAATTTGATGTGTCTTATGATTATTGGTGTAATAAAGTTTATGAGAATGGTTGTCAGTTCGGCATTGTCAAAACTGCACACAAGAGTAAATTAGGAGAAGTTCAAAAAATGTCTTATCAAATGATAAATACTCTTGGTATTGATATTATGCCAAATGTAGTTCAAAAGAGTGTGGAATACATTGAACAACTAAAAGGTAATAATGAAGTATTTTTACAGTATCTTAGGGACAACAAAAATTTTTCAAATGATTATGAAGTGTTAGTTGCTTTATGTGAACAGAATATGAATTTTACTAGAAGTGAATACTTTAGAGAAAGAAAAAAGAATATAATTAGAACTTATATCAATAATTTTAAGTTCGGTAAAGTAATACAAGATGCTGACAATTTAGTATTTGTTGGTTCACCTTATGCAATGTTATTATATACAGTGGGTGAAAATATAGAAAATGATAGTACATTCAATCAAGAGAAAGACGCAGTTCAATGTTTTACTCAAAGATTTAACGATAGAGAATACTTAGCTTGTTTTCGTTCTCCACATAATTCACAGCACAATATTAGTCATTTACATAATGTGTATTCAGAAGAATATTTTAAGTATTTTGATTTCGGTAGACAAATTATTGCTTTAAATACTTTGCATACAGATATACAAGATAGACTCAATGGTTGCGACTTCGACTCAGATAGTGGCTATATTACCAATCAAAAGGATATAGTAGAATGTGCTAAAAATTGTTATTTGAATTATCCTACGATTGTAAATAATATACCAAAGGATAAAAATAAGTATGACAATACATTGCTAAGTCATGCAATAGTTGATAATAAATTGGCACAAGCACAAATGGCTATTGGTAGTTCAAGTAATTTAGCACAGGTGTCAATTACTTATTCTTATAATTTTGAAGACCAAAAATACAAAGACTATGTTTGTATTTTAAGTGTTTTGGCACAGGTAGCCATTGACAATGCGAAAAGAACATTTGATATTGACCTTGAATCAGAAATTGATAGAATTAAAGTTGATATGTGCGTATCAAAATATAAATATCCTATGTTTTGGCTTAATATTCGTAAAGACTTTAATAAAAAGCATGATGAATTAAAGAAATATTTGAAAGATGTAATAGAACTAAAAATTATTCCAAAAGAAGTAAAAAACGAAGAAAAAACAATGGAAGAATTTTTAACTAAGTTAAAATTAGATATTAAGAAAAAGGATAGAATCAATCGTTCTTTGAAATGTCCTATGAATTATTTGTGCGATTTGAAACTAACTAAACAAAGAAATGAAAATTCTACTTTGTCTATGAGTCATTTTTTTAATAAATATGAATTAGAAACAAATCGTAGACAATCTAAAAAAGTAGAAGAGTTGATTGAAAAGTATTCTTTGGATTTATATGATGATTGGTACTCAAAAGTAGGAACAGAATTAGAAGAAGATGCTCTTGACGAAAATTCTTTACTATTAAGGTCTGATTTTGACCAACTCATAGAGGATATTAAGAAAGTATATATTTCAAAGAATTATATAGGTTTAATGTCATGGCTGATTGATAGAGCTTTTTTGATTACTAATGCTACAAAAAGGCATCAAGAAGGTCAGCATACTATAAATAGAAAGACAAATGAGAATAAAGCATTATTGTTAAAAGTTTTATATGACATAAATCCACAGAATGTATTACAAATATTTTCAAAAAATGCTTAAAAATATCCGTTTTTTGTTACAATTAAATGTTTAATCGGTCTTGAAACGCCCTATTTACAAGGGTTTGCGGACTTTTTGTTAAGTGTATACATGAGAATAGAAATGGCGTATTGCCAAAGTAGTTCAACCGCTTTGTCCAAGTGCGGTATATAAATACGGAACGTACGTTGTTTTACGATGATACCCCACCCATAGGGTTACAATATGTGGGTTTAATAAAATATTAAAGAAAGGAGAAACAATGGCAGTAGAAAAGACAAATCCAAGACTTACAACAACAGACATCGTTGAATTGATTGCTAAGAAATCTAATCTTACAAAATCACAAGTTCGTGAATGTTTGCAAGAATTTGCTGAATTATACAAGTCACTAATGGCATCTGATAATACGCCTAGTGATTTTACAATGCCGTTACCTTATGTTGGCACATTCAAGCTAAAGAAATATAAAGGAATGAAAAAAGGTAGTACATATAAAATTCCAGATTGGGAAAATGGTGGAAGTATCATTAAGGTTGCAGAAGAAGATAGACCCGACTTTAATTTACCAGTCTTTGTTGTAAAGCCCGAAATTAGAGAATCTAGGAAAGAAGCATCTAAACGTCAATGGTATAGGGAGCATAAAGATGGCTAAGAAAGATTTAACTATTGACCAACTATGTAATTTAATTGCCTTAGAAAGCAAATTATCCCCTAGAACAACTAGAACTGTATTGGATTCTTTATATAAAGTTGTGTTAAAACAATTAAAGTTGAACGAAAGAATCTATTTCATGGATTTTGGTGCTTTTGAAGTATATGAAAGACCAAGTGGAGATAAAAAGATGGGTAACTTTGAAGAAGGTGGGTCTATTATTCGGTACATTGCACCTAAAATCAAAGTATTATTCAAACCGTCAGAGGCTTTAGAAAGAGCAATCAATGAAGATGATTTTACACCACCTAATAGACGTAAGAAAAATAAAAAATCAAGAGCACAAATTGTAAGAGAATACAATGAACGTCATAAGAATGAAAAGCCTACCACAGAAGAGTTACTTGTGAAAGCCTTGAACGTATCACAAGCTAGACAAGAGAATGATGATTGGAAAGCTAGTCAAGCAAAGAAATAGAAAGGAAATATTATGGCAAAGCAAGGATATACTGAAAAGAAAGTAATTTCTATTGTCGGTACACTTGACAAGAATGAAGATGATAAATATATTGTAACAGTTGAAGGTAAGGACACTTTCAAAGAATATGATTTAGCAGAAATTTTAGAAGCAATGGAAAGTTCCGTTATTTCTTTGACCTCAGATATTTTCTAATGAGGTAGTACATATGGAAAGAAAAGAAAACGAAACATATATTAGTTATATTAAAAGAGTAACTAATGCGTGTTCCGATAAAAAAATTTCTTATTCTGAATGGGGAGACTGCATTTTAGGTACAGACAATAATTATTCAAGCGATAATCTTAGAAAAGCATTTTATGTAGTATATAAATTGTTAAATAAGATTGATGAAAATAATTGTAATTATGATGTAATTAAAGATTTGGAAGATTTAAGAGATGAAATCTACAAAGAAAGATGCCGTTTACAAGATATTCAAAGAGAAAAAAGAAATGATTTAAGAGTAGAGGCTAGGTTTGAAAATCTTTTAGAAGTGGTAAAAGATAACATGGATTTCATGCCGACTTATGAAATTAAAGATTTTAAGCCTATTAACAAGAATCAAGATAAAAAATATGCAGTATTGCAATTATCTGATTGGCATTGCGGAGCATTGGTTAACAATCAATTTAATTATTACAATGTTGATACAATGGTTAATAGAGCAACTAAAGTTAGAAATAACGCTTTAGAATATTGTAAATTACATAATGTTACTGATTTAGTAATTGAAATAAATGGAGATATGGTCAATGGTGCTATTCACGTTTCAAGTAGAGTAGAATCAGAAGAAGGAGTAATTCAACAAGTTATTACAGTAACTGATGTATTGGCAAAATTGATAAACTCTATGAAATCATATTTTAATTCGATTAAAATTGTTACAACTCTTGGAAATCATGGACGTCTGACTCCTAATAAATCAGATAGCATTACAAATGAAAATTTTGAAATGCTTATTCCGACAATGCTCAGAGATAAACTTAGTGATATAAAAATTATTGACTCAAAAGGTCTTGATTTCACCAAATATGAGATTGATGGAAAAACCATCATGGTAAGTCATGGTCAAAATGATAGTATGACAAAAGTTATTTCAGATTTTTCTAAGATGTTTAAAGTTGTTCCTAATGAAGTTCATTTAGGACACACTCATTCATATACAGATATTAACGATTGTGATATTAAAGTAACGGTCAATGGTAGTTTAATAGGTAGTGATGATTACGCAGTTACAATTAGAAAAGTTACAACTCCTAGTCAAAATTTAATTGTATATGAAAAAGATAGATGTATTTATGAAATAAAAGCAGAATAAGAAAGGGAAAAATTATGTGTCAATATTGTGAAGAAGATAGACCAACGATCGCTTGTGATTTAACTATTGTGGATTCAGAAGGTCAGATGACTTGTCTACAAAAACAAGAAGAGTTATATTATGAGTATGAACTTAGTCAATTTGCTAACTGGTTTAAGTATTTACTTCATTCTATTGGATATGAATTTATTGACGAAGTTCAATTTATTCAAAATAGAGAGAAGTTCAACGAAGAAGATACAGTTTATTCTAGTGAAGATTTTTAATTTATTGTTGACAAACTAAAGATTGTGTGGTATAATACCATTATAAGATAAAAGTTTACATATTTTCCGTCTTGGAGAATTTATGTATATATATTAAAAACTCCCTCATTTAACCCGACACACATAAAAGAGGTAAACCAAACAATATGTGGCTAATGTGTGGTATTGAATGGTTGTAGTTAAGAGTGACTGCAAAATATCGAACTAGACGGTTAGAATATCTATGCTAAACAAGGCAGAACCTTGCAAGTGGAGTATCTTGTGACAGAAGAAAGACTTCAAAAGTTATGCGGTGCTATAATCCGTTGGTTAATTCTTATCCAGCTAAAACTCACCAGAAAGAAAAAAGACAATTTCCTAAACGGGACGTATAAAAGACATTAAAATTAAACTTTCAATAATTTAACGAAGTTACAAAAGTAATGTGCCGTAACATATGAAATTGGTTATAGTTGAATTGATTATGAATGATTTACGGATTGTTCATAAATATCGGTTCTACATTATCCTTTAAAATGTGTAGGAAGAATTTCTTACAAAATTATCAATAGAGAGAATACAATCTCTCAAGTCTATGATGACAACATGGATGTTTGCTCGGCTCGTCACCGAGTTTTATAATAATATAAGTCCGACAAGACTTTAAAAGGCTGTCTACATAGTCCATGCTAGACTTAATTGAGAAGAGGACACTTCAATCAGATTGATAGGGTAACGTGCAACAGGATAGGAGCTGGCTCATAAGAGTGTCATTAAATAACAGTGTGGAGTTGCACCAAGTCAACGGTAGCAGAAAAAATGACGAAAAATATATCATTATATAAAATGATTATATGGGATTTTGCGTTGACATAGTAACTATAAACCAGAATGATAAGTTTAAACCGAAAATTTCTATCCCCTTTACGATTTATCTTATGGTAAAAACTTATTAAAACAATTTGGAGTTACAGACAAGTACATATTGATTTGTTAAGAGCCGATAGAAATATTGGCTCTTTTCGTACATATGAAGTCCATATGAATACAACCGAAAGGTGGAAGTTTATTTGGCAAAGAAAGATAAGAAAATAAAGATTTCTTTTGTTGATAGTTTTTCGGCACAAGAAGTAACTGGGTCTAATGTTTATGTGGAAATACCTAATCATAAAATATTGTTAGATTGCGGTATGCACCAAAGCAACGATAAAAAACAAGACTACTTAACTAACAATAGAAAAACAAAAGAATATAGACCAAAAGATATTGATTTGATATTTTTAACTCATACACATCAAGACCATATTGGTTTATGTCCGAAATATTGTAAAGATGGGTTCAATGGTGGTATTGCAGTACCTTATGGTTCAAAAGAAGTTCTGAAAAGAATGTGGGTAGACTCTGCAAATATCAATGAAAGAGATATTGAGGTTATAAACAAGCAAGAAAATAAGAAATGGAAACCATTATATGAACTTGATAATGTAGATGATGCTTATGAACATACGATTGAATTTTCTATCAATGAAAAAATTGTCATAGACGATGAATTGAGTTTTATGTTTATACCAAGCGGTCATTTAATGAATGGTTGTCAAATTGTATTATGGATAACTATTGACAATTTAACAAAGAAAATATTATATACTGGTGATTTAGGAAATCCATTAGTAGATAATAAGTATGTTGGCAAATTAGAAAAAGTTGAAAAATGTGATATTGCTATTTGCGAAAGCACTTATGGTGATAGACCAAACTTTAAAGTAAGAAAAAAAGAACGTAAAAACGATTTAGATAAATTAAAGACCATTATTGACACACAAGTTATAAAAATGAATGGTAGATTAGTAATTCCTGTATTTGCACAATGTAGGTGTCCACAAATATTACAAATGATATATACTATATATAAAGATGATGATACATTTGATAAACATATTTATATTGATTCACCTTTGGCAATAGATTTATTGTATTTATTAAGAGAAAATTTGCATGATGAGGAATTGCAAGATTTTGATAAAATGTTAGAATGGAAAAATTTAGTACTATGTTCTAAACCAGAGGATAGTAAAGCATTGGTTAATTCTAATGAATCTTGTGTTGTTTTGTCGACAAGTGGGATGATGACAAATGGAAGAGTTAGACACCATTTTAAAAAGATAGTATCAGACCCAAATGCCACAATATTATTTTGTGGATATTCAACAGAAGGAAGTTTAGCTTCTATGTTGAAAGACCCAAAAAGAGAAACAATAGATATTGATGGAAAAACTTATACTATTAAATGTACTTCGTATAGTTTAAAGTCAATGAGTGGTCATGCAATGTATGAAACATTAGTTGATTATTATTCAAATATAAATTGTAATAAGATAATTTTGCATCATGGTTCATCAGAAGCTAAAGAAAGTTTAGCAAAAGGATTAAAAGAAATTTTATCAGATAAATGTAAAAGCACGAAAGTTATATGTGCTAACAATTCTTTAAAATTTACTATATAGGAGAATTATATGGAAAAATTAAAGATATACATATTGGGAATGATTGCCACTTTGGTAGCATTGCCTATAATTGATGAAGTTGTGGAAATTATATGTAGCTTTCTTGAAATCTTAAAAGGATTTAGTACAAAGAAAGTTCTAAAAATAAATAAAGACATTATGGATTTACAAGAACAATTAGAACCTATAAATACAAGTTGTATAGGTTTTGAAGCATCCAATACAGAATATTATGATGATGATTGGGAAGATAACAAAGTAAAGAATAGAATCGGATTTAAGTAAATTCGTTTGGGAGGATTGGTTAATCAATGATTGGCTGATTCTCCGTACATATTAGAGGTGTTATTATGGCTATGAAAAAAGCAGAAAATGTAACATTGTGTATGGGTCATAATACCCCAATGTTGCAATGTATTGGCTTGAAAAAGGAAAGTGAATATTTTAGTTCATGGAGTCAATTTCATGCTAATGGTAAAGTTCCTTATTGTAAGGAATGTTGTAGTAAAATTTTTAATTATTATTTAGATGAAACAAAGTCGGCTAAGACCGCTTTATACTATACATTGATGAAGATTGATACACCATTTATTAAAGAAGTTTATGAAAAAGTAAATGAACGTAGTTTAAGTGGCGATACTAATGGTAAAAAAACATCAATCAATATAGGTACATATATGAATGAACTTCGTAAATATTCTAAGAATAAAGAAATATGGAGTGATTTCAGTGCAACCAATGTAGATATTACAGAGGTTGATAGCAAAATTCAAACTGCTGAGATTAAGCAGAAAGAAATGAAACAATGGGAAGTTGATTGGGGAATACAAGATGAAGTTCAAGATTATGAATTTCTGAATGATACATTTAATCGTTATACTAAAGGTGTAGAATTTGTGAATCCTCAACAAGAAGATTTATATAGGGATTTGTGCCGTGATAGATTACTGTTAAGAAAAATTAACGACAATAGATATAAAGGTGATGAAACTATTGATAAGGTACAAAATAGAATTAGTAAAACAATGGCTACATTAAAAGTAGACCAATTTGAAAGTAATAGACCTAAAACTGTGAGTGAACAAGCATTATTTGAAAAAATAAGATTATGTGATGAGAAAAATGTAAAAGATGTTTATAATCACCCTACTAAAGATTTGAAAGATAGAGAAGATTATGACAAAATAAAGGCATATAATGAATTATTTAGTCTTAGACCATTAGGGAATATGCTTGTGGGTCATAGGGATTTCAATGTTAGTTTGGAGGATTTAGAGCAATATGACCTTAGAAGAAACCAAACAACTTGAGCAACTAACATTAAAGAAAAAACGTGAAGATAAAAAGATTCGTACAAAGCAAGATATGGATAGGTCATATGCTGAATGGCAAATGTTTTATCTAAATAATCTTAATATCTTCACAGAAGATTATCTTGAAATTCCATTACATTATTTTCAACATCAATTATTACTTGATTGTTGGGAAAATGATATTGAGTACATAATTGCAAGTCGTGGATTGTCGAAAAGCTTTTCGATTGGAATACTTGCAAATGATTTAGCTTTACTATTGCCCGGTGTTCAAATAGGTATTGCTTCTTTAACATTAGGACAATCTAATAAAATAATCAATGAAAAAATTGATGAGTTATTAAGTAGTGAAAAACGTGGTATTAGTCCTGTTCTTAAACAATTAAGACATGATGGATATATTAAATTTGAGAATGATAAAACTACTGATGCAAGAGTTGTTGTTTATGGCAATGGTTCAAAAATATTTGCTGTAAACTGTAGTGAAACTGGTAGAGGTAGTAGAACTAATATTTCAATTCTTGATGAATGTGTTCTCGTTAAGCGTAAAGATTATGATGCAATAGTAGAACCTATGCTTGAGCCATATAATGTAAATGGACTTTATATTGAACCCAAACAAATATTTATGACTTCTGCAAAAACAAAAGATAAATGGGTATGGAAACAGTTAATTAAATGTGTAAATGGTCACTATAAAGACCCACATGTTAAATATGGATTTTTTGCTGGTGATATTTTTACCGCTGTTGCAAATAAGGTTCAAACTAAGAAGCAGTATTTAACAAGAAAAGAAAACACTAATGAGTTTGAATTTAATCAAGAATTTTTAAATTTGTGGCAAGGTGAAAGTGAAGGAAGTTTGTTTACATTTGAACAATTTCATAACCAACAAGTTTTAGATAAAGCATTTTATCCAAGAACACCACAACAATATATAGATTGTGAACCAAATGACTATGATTTCAGTAATGATGATGAAATTCGTTGGATGGCTAATGATATTGCGGTAGCTGGTGGCAATGAAAACGATAATAGTGCCATTATATTAGGAAAAGTTGATTCAGATGATTTAATAAAGAAAGTTGAATATATTACTACTAAAAATGGTATGAACTCTTTGGAACAAGTTGTATTGATAAAAAGATTATTTTATGAATATAAATGTTCATATTATGTTATGGATAGTAAGGGTGGACATACGCCCCCTTGCATAGCGATATGCAAGTAAACATTGAGGAAGAAATCGGGAAAGCTGAAATGCTAATCCGAGTGGAAGGCTATAATTAAAACTATGGTCACACGCAGAGCGTAGAGAGTGAACCTATAAATAATTTATTATAGAATATAATCTCTCCAAGAGTCCTCAATATCTAAAAATTTATTAAAAAATGAAAAAAGGAGATTATAATGCTTTTATCAGAAGAAGCAGAAGTAAAATGGAACGCCAAAAATAAAAAACATTATGTTGATTTAGGATATACATATACTAAAATTGGTGATTCATTTATTGCTAAAGTAGAGGATTTAACAAAAGGAAATAATTCTGAAATAAAAGTAAGATGTGACTATTGTGGAAAAGTCTATGTATTGAAATATTGTACTTATCATAATAGACATAATAAAACAAAAGATTGTTGTGGTAATCCTTCTTGTACTGGTAAAAAAGCATCAGAATCTTTATTTGAAAAATATAATGTAACAAATTGTAGGCATATAAGTGGAGTAAATGATAAAATAAAAGAAACAAATCTATCAAAGTACGGAGTAGAAAATCCATTTGCAAGTGAAGAAATTATTCAAAGAATAAAAGATGTCAATTTGCAAAAATATGGATATGAACATTCTAGTCAATCTCCCATAATTAAAGAAAAAATATCAGAATCAAATAAGAACTTTTATAAAGAACATCCAGAGAAAAGGAAAATTAAAGAAAAATCTAATCTTTGGATTGGAGATTCTGATTATAAAAGGGCTGAACGGGCTACATTTGAATATAATTCTTGGAGAAAAGAAGTGTATGAACGAGATGATTATACTTGTCAAAAGTGTAAAATGAAAAGAACAAGTTCTTTTCAACCTTCATTAAATGCACATCATATTTATAATTTCTCGTCAAATAAAGAATTAAGAACAGAATTATCAAATGGCATCACCTTATGTGAAAAATGTCACAACGAATTTCATTCTATTTATGGAAAGAAAAATAATAACTTAGAACAATTAAATGAATTTTTAGATAAATAGGTACGCCGAACTTATGAGAAATACAATCATAAGAAATAGGGGATAAAAAGCCCTTATGATAACAATTTGGTAGGAAACGTAATCTTTGACTTATTAACGATTCCAACAAAAGATACAGAATATGGTATTACCTATCCTGCATGGACAGTTTGTAAAGACAAGAGATTACAGATTAGTTCTGATAATGTTATAAATGATAAGATTCAAAGAACTCTTACAAGCGATGCTCAAGAAGTTATTATACCTATTGCTGGAACTGCTGAGATTAACTCAAATATGCACTTGTCATTACAGAAAGTATTAAAAGATAAAAAGATTCAATTCTTACAAGATGATGCAGAAGTTGAGTATAAAATTCAAACAGACAATCCTAAATGGGTTACTTTAAGCGCAGAAGAAAAAGCAGAATTTTTATTGCCGTTTTTAGAAACAAGATTTACTGTAAATGAATCTATCTCTCTTAATACTGAATATAAAGGTGGATTAGTAAAAGTAAAAGAAGATAGAAGTGCAACAAAGGATAGATATATGACATTAGCAATGTTTAATTATTTTGGTGATAAATTGATAAATACATTGCTTAATGACGATTATGTAGATGAAGTCAATCTTGATGATTGGCAATGGTTAGCAGAATAGAAAGGAGAAAAATGTCCTATATGGAACATAAAGAATACCTTTCTGAGCAAGAGTTAGACCAAGTGCTACAATTTGCTCAAGGTTTATATAATGGCTTTGGTGGATATGGATTTTACACTCCTTTCTCTCAAAACCAAAATTTACTTGCTTTAAATAATAATGGTCAAAAGCCAACACAAGAAAAGTTATCTAAAGCATTAGAAACCGCACCTTATGATTATGGTTCATTAGTATCATATTCTGAATTTATGGAAATTTGGGATGCGATTTATGCTAAGACTTTAAGATATTTTGGTGGATTACTTTCTTTTGATTTATCTTACACTTGTAAGAATATTAAGAATCCAAGTGATTATAATTCAAAAGAATATAAAGATGATATTAAAAGAGTTCATAAATTTCTTGACAATTTTGACTATAAAACAGAATTTGACAAAGTTGTTAAGCAAATGTTAAGAACTGAAACGTGTTATACATGGTTTAGAGATTCATATGAAGACTTAAATAGCCCTATTGATATTGACAGTGATGAAGATAAAATTCGTAGGAATGAAAAGTTTTCATTACAAATGATGCCACAAAAGAACTGTATGTTGACTGGATATTTTAATTGTAGTCAATTATTATATGACTTTGATATTAACTATTTCCTTAATGGAGATGTAGACATTAATTTGTTTGCTCCTACTTTGAAGAAGAAGTTTAAAGAATCATATACTAATGAAAATGGAGAATATATTCCGTCTGCTCAATTAAATTATAGAAATGGTTCTTTTGCTAATTGGGTACAATGCAGTCCTAATGATGGAGCTTATGCGTTTAAGTTTGATTTAAGTAATTTTAGACAAGTACCCCCTTTAATTGCTTTATTAAAGAGTTGTTTAAATAATGATGAAATTGAAGATTTGCAGAAAAACAAAGATATGATTTCCGCTTATTTATTGTTAGCTGGTGAAATCAAAACTATGGACACTGATAAAAGTGGACAAAAATCTAATCAATTTTCGATAGACCCAAAAACCATGGGAAAATTTATGCAACTTGTTAAATCGGGTCTTGCTGATAAAGTAAAACCTTTAGCTTTGCCATTAGAAGACATTAAGGGTTGGCAATTTACAGACAGTAATCCTAGTATGGTTGAAAAACAATATACTACAACTGCCGCACAAGGAGCAAGTGCAAGTACATTGATTTATACGACAAGTAAAATGTCACAATCAGAACTTGAAAATGCTATTTATGCAGATTATTGTTTTATGAAACCTTTATATGAGCAATTTAATCAATTCCTTAATTTCTATGTAAATAAGAAAACAACGAAGTATAAGTTTGAGTTTTCCTTTGATGGACTTAATAGACCGTGGGATAGAAAGCAAAGACAAGAAACTTTAAGGAATTTTGCTGATAAAGGAATTGTATTAGATGCAACTCAATGGGCTAGTGCTTATGGGATGAAACCGCAAGCATTTCAACGTAGTTTAGAGTGTGCTCATAATGATACTACATTTATTAGTAATTTAACAATGCTATTGAATGCCAACACAATGCAATCAAGTGGTGAAGATAATGTTGGCGCACCAAAGAAAGATTCTTCCGAAAGGTCTGATAAGACAGAGGAAGTTTCAGATTATGTAGATTAGGAGGGTTGAAATGATTATAAGACAAACTCCTAAAAATAAGGATAAATATATTACCGTGAACAGTGATATAAGTAATGTATTGCATAAGCATGGTTTTTATCCTAAATATATAGATAATGAATTTATATATTATGTAAAAAGTAAAGAACTGAAACAGTTCATAAAAGAGAACAATTCATTGACATTCAATCAATAATGTGTTATAATACAGATATTGAGAGATGGCTCATGTCGTGAGACAGCAATAAGTCCATCTCTCTTCTTGTAATGTAAGGAGAGAGATGTATGGAAAAAGATTATAAATATAATATAGATGAAGTTGCAAACAATCAAAAAATTTTAAGTGGGTTTATAAAATATAGTAATAAAGGCGGAAAACAAAAGTGGTATAAAATTCAATGTTTGAAATGTGGGTATATTACAGAAAGAATACAATGCAGAATGGACAAAGTTTCTTGTGGAGTTTGTACTAATGCTTTTGTAGTAAGTGGTTATAATGATATTGCTACAACAAACCCAGAATTTATTAAATATTTTGCAAATAAAGAAGATACGACTAAATATTCTATAAATTCTCATAGCAAGGTTGATATTATTTGTCCATATTGTCAAACCATAAATAAAAGTATTGAAATCCGTAATTTGCAAACAACGTTTAAATGTAAAGTTTGTGAAAATAAAGGTTCTTTTAACGAAAGATTTATGAAGAATGTGTTAAATTCAATTAATATATCATTTGAAGATGAAAAGGTATTTGAATGGTCTGATTCAAAAAGATATGATATTTATATAAAAGATTTGTCATGTATTATTGAATTACATGGTGGATTTCATTATAATAATACAGAATTTCATAAATTAGGAGAAGTAAAGAGTAATGATTTGTATAAAAAACAATTAGCCAAAGAACATGGGATTAAGTATTATATTGAATTAAATTGTGAAAAATCCACTTTAGAATGGATAAAAAATTCAATATTAAATAGTGAATTGGTTAATATTATACCAAACATTAAAAATATAAATTGGGAAGAATGTTTATATAGTTCAAATATGGATATGTTTGAGAAATGTTTGGAACTATATAAAAATGGAGAACACTCTGCAAGAAAGATAAGCAAACAAATAAATGAATATAGACCCAATGTTGTTGCGGTTTTAAAATATTATAATTCTATTGGAAAAATTGAGTATAATGAAGAAACAATAGAGCTTCAAAGAAAAGAAAATGCGGCTAATGGTATTCATAAGCATCATTTAAAAGAAGTTGTATGTTTAAATACTGGAAAGATATATGAGACATATACAGATGCGGCAAAAGACAGTAAGTGTCATAGAATAAGCATTTCTAAATGTTGTAACCATATTAATCATTATACAATAGATAAAAACGGAAATAAAAAATTTTGGTTATTTAAAGAAGAATTTAATAAATTATCAGAAAAAGAAATTTCTGAAATAATGAATTTTACTCAATATCATTATATTAATGATTACAATAAAGAAAGGATGGCGAAAGGTGAATAACGACATTCTAAAATTTTCCATAAATGATATTCACGAAGTTTCTACTGAAAATTCTGCTGAATTTTGTTATGCGAGAATATGTGTGTTAAGCACAAAACCTAATAGCCATCAAGTTTTAATAACAGATGAAATTTTAAGACGAGATGGTTTATCGGTAAGAGGAAAATGGATAGTTTGCGATTTTAACGGAATAGATGCAACCACTCATACCGACCGAGAAAAAATTGTTGGTATAGTTCCTCACGATGCCAAAGTAGACTTTATCGAAGAAGACGGATATACTTCAATGTATGTAGATGCTATCATTTCAAAAATTTATGCTAAAGAAGTTTATGATATGTTTAAAATTGATAACTTTAGAAATGTAAGTGTTGAAATGATGACAGATGATGAAGATACTTTACCAAATGGTGATATACCAATTAGAGGATTAGAAATTGTTGGAATTACAATATTAGGAAGATGTGTTAATGGCTCTTGTTCTAACGCCAATATGTCTATTATTAAATTTTCTGTTGATGAAGCAGAAGATTATTATAATTCTAAACAATTTGCAGAAGAATCGTTACAATCTCATCCAGTAGATAAGTCTAAAGAATCTGTTGATATGGGAGATTGGAACGGAAACAAAGCAAAAGATGATTTATTAAAAGAAAAGAATTTCAAGACCGTTGCTAAGAGTGTATGTTTACTTTTAGAAGACGGTTGGGAAGAAAGACGAAAAGGTTCTTTGAAATATCCAGTTATGAACTTAAAAGATGGTAAATGGGTATACAATGCAGAGGGTCTTTCAAGTGCTAGAGCCTACGGAGAACAACATGACTCTAGTATAGCTGAAAAAGCAATTTCCATTCAAAAACGATTGGGATTATATAAAGATGACAAGGAGGACACTATGGAAGACGAAAAGAAACTTTCCGAAGCTGAATCCAAAGAAACTGAAAAGGACATTGTTATGGAAGAGCAATCTACCGTAGAAGAGAAGGAAATGGCTCAACCACAAGATAATAAGGAAGAACAACCTAAAGAAGAGGAAACTAAAGAAATGGGTTGTGACGAAACAAAAGCAATGGCTGATGAAGAATCTAAGGAAGAAGAAAAGGAAGAAAAGCCTCAAGAGGAAGAAAAGAAATTTTCCTTAGATGCTTACGTTGACCAAGTTGCTATGTTGGCAATGCTTGAAAAAGAGACAGAGCAAAATAAAGAGTTGGCAGAAAAGGTTATGAAGGAAATGTCTGCTAATGAAATTGTTGAAAAGTTTGTTCAAATGTCTAAAGAAAATGCTGAGTTAAAGGCTGAAAAGGAAGCTAATGATACTGAAAAGAGAGATAAAAAGTTTTCTGCAATTATGGCTTCTGTTAAGGAAGACCTTGATGAGAAGAAGTTTTCTGAACTTTCCGAAGAGGGCAGGAATCTTTCTTTAGGTGAACTTGGTGCTTTTGAAAATAAGGTTAAGGCATTTGCTTATGAAGCAACTAAAAATAAACCAAAACAAGATGATGACGGTATTATGAGATTTGCTGGTGTTAGTGAATCTTTAAGCAATCAAGGCACAGAAGATGTGTTTGATAGAATTTCTAAAATGTAAACAAGGAGATTAAAAAATTATGGCTAAAAATGGCGTTTTAATTGAATCTATGATTCAAGCAAAGAATATTGACGCTCTTAATAGAAGCGTTATTTGTGCTGGTGCTGATGTAGCTGGTGGCGGTCTTATTAAACTAACTGCTCCTACAGTTCAAGGAGAAGATAGATGGACAGCAGAAGTACCCAGTGCTGGTAACTTAGGTGGGTTATGGGTTGCTTATAATCCTTCTGTAAAGTATACCGAAGTAAACGGAAAGTTATATGCTGGACTTTCTGCTGATGACAGAGATTATACTAACATTAAGGGACATACCTTTGATGCGTTTAAACCTGTTGCAAATGTAGATGAAATTGTAATTACTGTTGATTGTATTGACGATGCAAGTAGTGTAGTTGCTGGCGATATTCTTGAAGCAAAGGCAGACCAAACTACTTTTACAAGAGTTGCCGCTAATACTGGTGCAACCGCTGGTTCTACTGCATTTAAGGTAGAATGGATTGGATATGTAGATTTCCCTCAAGCTGGAATCGGCACTGAGAAAGTTAAAGTATATAAGGCAATTTGTGTGCAAGAATAATAGACGAAAGGAAAATATTGAATTATGGAATTTATGAATGTAAAGGCATTTTCCGCAATGTCTAAAGATTTATATGATGCAATGAAAGAGTATTCTCGTAATTTCAACAACGAGAGAAAGGGTGTAAAGGCTTTCGCTGAACACTCTAAAGATGAAATGGGAACTCTAATCAATAAGGCTTTTGCTATGGAAGTAGCAAAGCAAAGCGGAATGGCACTTCCTTCTGATATGGGAAATAAGACAGAAGTAAAGCGTTATGCTGAAAACCCTATGGTTAAGTATTTTGCTAACCAAATCCGTGACGTAATGATTGATATGATTTTACCCGATGTGCTTATGACTGGTTCTGTAAGATACTTCGCTGATTTTAAGTATGCTGACCTTGGAGATACTATCAAGTTTGATATTAAATCCAATTCTCTATTTACAGTATCTAAGGCTGGTTGGAGACAACGTACTACTAATCAACAAAAGACCTTTAGAACTACTGTGACTATGGAGGGTGAGAATCATGAAGTTACTATTGGAGCAACTTTATTTGAAATTCTTACTGGTCAAGCATTTGTAGCAGAAGAAGTTATGAAGGTTGGTCTTTCTATTGAAAGAAGTATGTTATTTGACGCTTATGACGCATTTATTACTTCTGCAAATGCACTAACTGGTAAACTCCAAGTGGCTAACTATTCCGAGAAGTCTCTCATCACTCTTTGCCAAACTATTACTGCTTACAATCAAGGTAGAAAGGCTGTAATTCTTGGGACACCCGTTGCGTTAAAAGCCGTTCTTCCAACTAACGGAAATTATAGATATTTACTTGATGATGAATATGTTCGTCTTGGACACCTTCAAACATTCAATGGATATGATGTAATTCCTATGGAACAAGTAGCAGATGATACTAAGGGTGATTATTCTCTTAAGTTAGCAGATGACAAGATTTACGTTGTATCTCCTGCATCTGATAAGATTGTTAAGATTGGTGTATTTGGTGGAACAGTATCTCATACTGATGGAAACTATGATAATGCCAATAAGATGATTGAAACTACTGTAGAAAAAGCATGGAACGTAGCAACGATTACTAATTCTGTGGCTGGTGTAGTTAAGGCTTTACAATAATGATTATATTGAGGGAGCTTTATTGCTCCCTTGTACATATTAAATTAAGATAATTAAGGAGTTTTTATATAAATGGCAGAAGAAACTAAAACAACTTCAACAAGAGGAAGAAAGCCTAAGCCGAAGGTTGAAGAAGTTAAAACTGAAAAAGATGCTATTGATTTAGAATTGGAACAAAAAGATGACCAATCTGAATTGATTAAACAACTTATGGCTCAAATTGAAGCTCAAAATAAAGCAATGGCTGAGTTACAATCTAAAGTTGGCACTCAACCTACGATTATGGTTCAAAAAGAAAATAATTTAGGCGGAAAGAAGATTAAATGTATTAACTTAATGCATGGTGTCGTAAATATTGCAACTGAACCAGATGGCAATGGAAGAGTTTACACTTTTGAAAAATATGGAGATTACAAAATGATTAAATTTGACGATTTGTCAGATATTGTGTCTTCATATCCTTATACAATGGAACATGGTTTAATTTATATTTGTGATAGAAACGCAGTAGAAGAACTTGGATTAACAGAAGAATATGAAAAGCTGTACACTAAAGAAATTATGGATAGAGTTTTATATTTAAGAGAACAATCTGATGTTGATGTATTTCTTGGTATGGAAAAAAACATGCAAGAATCTACCGCCATGGAAACTGCTAAACTAATAAACCTTAATGAAAGAATGGATTACAATTATCTCAGAGAAATTAAGGAAAAAACTGGCATTGATATTGAGCAGATTGCTAAAGATTTAAAAGAAAACGAAAGAAAGCCTGAATAAATAGTAATGGGAGTGTAATAACTCCCATGAGTACATAGAAATAAACAATAAGGAGGTGGCAAGATGCGTGTGACATTTAAGGATGTGTTAAATAGGGCATACACCACATTATTCACTGATTATAAATTAGACAACCTGATTAAGATGGATGAACAAGCATTTTACACTTTCTTAGGCGGCATGTTGGTTAATGCAACGGACTTATTTGACGGAGCGTTGACTGATTTATCATATCATTCAGAAGTTGTCAAAGATGAGAATGGTAATGATAGTATTGAATATGTGTTTGATGCTGATTTATCAAGTAAAGAAGTATATATTCTTTGTCTTGGTGTAGCATTAGGTTGGTATAAGAAAGCATTAGATGATGTAACTCAATTTAAGTTGCATTTAAGCACAAAGAACTTTAAAAATTATTCAGAATCACAGTCAATTTCTAAACGAGTAGAGCGTCTTGGAGCAATGGAAGAAGAGCTTTCAGAAGCCATTACTGCATATCAACTTAATAACTTTGATAAATTGCCTTTCTTTGGAGGTGCTTAATGTTTAATTTTAATGTAAAGAATTATTTAGACAAAATAGCACAGACTCCAAAAGAATATTATCAAGGTCTTGTGCAAGCTACAATAAATGACCAATGGGACAATACAACACAATTATTTACAATTAAAGAACAATCAGCGTTACCATTTACAGATAAGTATACAGAATATGAAGCATGGGTTGATGTTATTTCAGATAACTTAATCAACACTTCAAAAGTATATTCAGACTTCGTTAGAGTTTTGTTTCAAGATATTAATCATAAGCAAAATTATAAAGGTCAGTATTATAAAATGGCTTTAGACGGTGTGCATGAAGAATATTATATATGTTATGATAGAATGGGAACACTTGACCAAGTAGCCGATTTTAGTTGTGTTCGGTGTAATAATGTATTGACTTGGATTGATGAATATGGTAAAATAGTTGAGATGCCTTGTTATTTGGGAACAGATATTAGTTCTACAAACAACTTAATCAATAAAGATGGTACTGTGCCTAATACAAGATTGATTATTCTTGTGCAAGCTAATGACTATACTATGTCTATTGTTAAGAATCAAAGATTTATGTTTCAACATTCTACAGCATTTAAGGTTGAAGAAGTAAACAATTATATGCGTGAAGAAGGAACAGATGGTCAAGTTACTTGTGTTAAGATTTATGTAGATTATAGTGCTCTGTTACCAAGTGATAATAAAGAATTGAACATATGTGATTATTATAAAGTTGACTATACATTAAAAATTGACCAAGATAATATTGAACAAACACAAGGATTCAAAGGCAAATTAACAGTAACAGTTAAGAATGGAGCTAGTGTTATAGATGTGCCTTTAAAGTGGTCTACAAGCGATTCTGACGTTGTTGAAATTGACGAACAAGGAAATTATCAAGTTGTAGGAGTAATAGGCTCTATGGGGCAAATAACGTGTTCTATGACTAATAATGAAAGCATATATGATACGATAGAAATTAAAGTTGCCGATGACTATTTACCCGAAAAGAAAATTGTTATCAATCCTAACAATATCACAGAATTAAATCAAGGTCAAGTAATTGATTTTGCTTGTAGTGTGTATATTGAGGGAGAAAAACAAGATGATGCTGTAGCTTGTATACCAACTGGAGCAGAAGTATATTCTTATACATTGGCAGAAACACTTGATGGATATAAACTTACTGTGAGACAAGAATCTGATAGTGATTTGGTTTTAACTTTTAGTGCTGACGGTTGTGATGATGTTGTAATGACAATCGAATTATTAGGATTATTGTAGGAGGAAAATTATGTTAGCGAATGAAAATAATTATATGGCTTTTAATATTTTTTCAGAGATGCCAGACTTCCCCTACAAAATCATTGAAGTATTATTGACAGATACAAGTCAAGATGCGGAAGATTTTTGGAAATTGCTTAAATATACAGAAGTTAATGCGCTAAAACAGAAAAATCTGACATTAAAAGAGAAAAAGGCAATGATATGGCAAGGAGAAAGCATTGAACAAAATTTTAATGTGTTCTTAAAACCTTTGATTGGTTCTGCTATGGATAGTGCCGAAGCACAAACACAGTTAAGATTATATAGATATAATACAGTTCCTACAACACAATTTGAAGCAATAGTATGTTTTGAAGCAGACTTTGTTACAAATGAAAAGACTTCATTAATAAGAAGAAATAAAATCTTGTGTGAAAGAACAGATGTTATGGAAGCATTATTCCTATCTGTTATGAACGGAAGAGATATTGAAATTGGTAGTGGAGTATTTCAATTCAATAGAGAATTGAGTAGGTCTTGTAATAGCCAATTAAATATTGGCAACTCTAAATCGTTCTATGGTCGTAGTTTAATATTAGCATTACAATTTGTTGGTGCTGACAGTGGAGGTGGCTGTGGTTGATTTAGAAACATTAGAATTGAATTATTTTGTAAATATGGACAATGTGCCATATGAATTAAAAGACGGTGGTTTAATTTATATTAAGCCTATTTTAGTAAAAGATTATTTAAGATATTCGTGGGCGATAGAAATTTTGAGCATAGAGAAGAATGAAATCAACGATATTGAAATTATTCAAATGTCTTATCTTGAATTTCTTGTCAAAAAAGTATTTACTATGAATAAAGAATCAAAAGATAAACTAAGATGGCTAATTAAATTGTGCATGGATGAAGATTATGTTGCGTTTGTAGATAATAAGATATACATATGTGAACAAGACACAACCATCAAAGCAATTATCAGACCAAAAGAATTTGACGATATTTCAAAGATAATTCAATCACAAAACGACCCAAATTATGATGACAGATATGTTTCACCCGAAGTTAAAGAGTTGATGCAAGATTATTATAAGACAAAATATAGTAATATAACTTCTCCAACTTTGGAAAAGAAGAAAGCATTTGTGTCAAGTAAAACAAGCAAAACATTTAAAGAATTGAATGAATTGCCTTATCGTGAATTTGAATTGATATATGACGCTTGTAAAGATAGTGAAATATATATAGGGCAGAAAATTATACAAGGGTCATATAAATATGATGTAAAAGAAGATATTAAGCATCCATTATTTGAACCTAAGAAAGACCCATATGAAGAATTGTTTACGGACACTTCTACATTGACAAGTAAGGGTATTAGTGGTGCTGAAAATCTAACTGCAATGAACTTACAAGGAGAACGATAATGTATAGAATTATGCTGTTAAAAGAAGCAAAAGAGAATTATGGCTCTTTGTATGCTTTCAAAACACAAGTAGTAGATGGCGAAACAAAACCATTAGAATTTTCAACAGAATTAGAGTTAGATAACTATGTTGAAGATTTATTAAATAACAAGGGTTATGCAAAATCTGACTTTATTATTGTAACGGTAAAAGATTATGATGTAAGTACAGATATTGCTTGACAGATAGAAAATTAGAAGAATGAAAAATATAGGAGGATATTAAGTTATGTCTAAATTTGTATTGGCTTCTGTTGGTACGGTTCAATTTTTTGACCAATCTAGCGGAGACTTAATTGTAACAAGTAAGACATTAGTAGATAGTGGTATTAACTTTTCTGTAACAGCAGAAGATATTCGTGGCGGTATGGCAAACGCTCTTTTAAGTCGTTATCTCCATGATTCTGCAATGGCTCTTACATTGACAGACGCTTTGTTCGATTTTAGCTATATGGCATTGAACGTTGGCGGCACAATCCAAACTGGTGCAGATGTTCTTACGGTAGAGCAAGTTACAACTACTGTAGCAAACAAGATTACAGTAAAAGATACACCTCAAAAGTTTGGTAATTTCGGTGTAATTGGATGGTATTCTTTACCGTCAGAAGATAATTGGACTACAATTACTTTTGACCCAGATACCAAAACTGCAAACGTAGCAGACCTACCTCAAGGAACAACTGTTTGTGTAAAATATACTAAGACAGATGCAAGTGCTGAACAATTCACTGTAAGCTCTGCATTTATTCCTGCTCAAGTATATGGTGTACTTACATTGCCTTTATTTAAGGCTGGTACAGATACAAAGCAATTTTCAAATAGTTCTAAGGTTGGCGAAGTTCAAGTAGAAATTCCTAACTTTATGTTTGGTGGAACTATGGAACTTGCATTAACTTCTGCTGGAACTACAACCACACCTTTAAGTGGCAATGCTCTTGCAACATTTACAGGTCTTGAAGGTTGTGATTCTAATGATGGTTACTATGCTAAGTTAAAGCAAGTTACTTATAATAAGGATGAATTTGCTGATGTAAAGGCTATTGTTGTAGCCGATGCTAATGTAGAATTGAAAGCTACGGAAACACAAACCTTGCAAGTGTACGCTATTTATAGTGGAATTAAAGCCCCTAAACTAATTGACAATTCAAAGCTAACATTTACCAGCAGTAATGGCACTTATGCTTCTGTAGATGAACAAGGTGTAGTTACCGCTAATGCAGAAGGTCATGCGGATATTGAGGTCGTTGTAAAAACAAAACCCAGTTTGATGACGGCGGCAGTAGTAACGGTAGAAGCATAAAATAACTAAGTCTAAAAGGAGAGTCTTTATGGCTCTCCTTAATTAAAAGGCTTGGTTATAAAGCCAAGTCTTTATTTTATAAAGAAAGGTGGCTTTTTAGATGTATAACAATTATATGCCTAATAATTTTGGCATGAATAATCCTACGAATATGATGAACATGGGACAATTAAGTACATATCAACAACCTCAGCAACCACAAGTTCAACAACAACAAAATAGTGGTAACCCTTTTATAACTGTTTCTAATATGCAAGAAGCAAAAGAAAAGGTTCTTGCATTTAATAGTTCAATATGGATGCGTGATGCAAGTGAACCTTATATTTACTTTAAAGAAGTGGATTTTGTCGGAACTTCTCATTTTAAGGTGCTAAAGGTTGAAGATGTGACAGACCAAATGTTGAATAATAATGGTCAAACTCAAAATAACAATCAATTTGTTCAAATTCAAGATTTTAACGTATTAAATCAAAAGGTTGAACAATTACAAAATAGTGTGAACTATTATAGTGATATTTTAAACAAAGCAATAACTCCAACACAACAAGTAGTTGAAGAGCCTAAAAAGGTTGGTAGACCTCCAAAAACTGAGAAAGTTGGTGAGGTAAATGGCTAATTTTTGGGACTCTATAGGTGGTGCAAAACCGCAAGGAAACAATTTTAACTTACAAGGATTTTTGAAATTTGCTCAAGAGATGAAGGGCAAAGACCCTAATGTTATGTTACAACAAATGATACAAAATGGTCAAGTGACGCAAGACCAAGTAAACAATGTAAAGCAACAAGCACAAGGAGTAGAACAAATGTTGAAAACATTAGGCATTAGATTATAAAATAGAAAGGTGGCAAAGAAACATTAGTTACATTTCCAAGTAACTGATAAAACAAAATGAAAAGATTATATGTAGTTTACAATACTACATTAGATATGCTTAAAGGAGGTGTATCTAGTGTTGATTTGTAAATATAGATTATATACAATCTCTAGTGCATCTCTTTTAGATATATAATATATCTATATAATGGGTGCGCAACATTATGTATGGTGTATTAGAAACTAATAAACTATATTTTATAATGTAAAGGAGATTATAACATGGCAATGGATGGAAGCGGCTTATCCGCAAGTGACGTACTCGCACTAACTAAGGACAATGACGGTTTATTTGGTGGTGGTCAAGCAGGAGGTATTCTTGCGTTAATTATTGTATTTATTTTGCTCTTCGGTGGAAATGGCTTCGGATGGGGTGGCAACAGAGAAAATGTAGCAACTCAAGGCGAAGTGCAACGTTCCTTCGATACAAATACAATTATCAATAAACTTGACGGAATTACCAATGGTCTATGCGATGGATTCTATGCTATGAATAATAGCATCAATGGTGTTAATATGAACACTATGCAAGGATTCAACAGTGTAAATCAAGGTATCAATTCTCTTGGTTATCAAATGCAACAATGTTGTTGTGAAAACCTTAGAGCAAATGATAGCTTAAAGTATGAAAATGCACAAAACACTTGTGCAATCGTAAATGCCATTCATGCAGACGGTGAAGCAACAAGAGCTTTAATGCAAGCTAACACCGTTCAAGAACTTAGAGATAAGCTACAAGAACGTGATAATACAATTTCTAACTTTATTCAGACAAATTCAATTTTATCCAATCTTGGACGTTATGTAATCAATCCAGCTTGTCCTTATGGGTATAACGGATATGGATATAACACGGGTTACTATGGTTGCGGATGCAATACTGGTGTAACTGTAGCATAGTTTAACGGACACTCAATAAGGGTGTCTGCGATATGACACCCTTTAAAGAAGGGAGAATATCATGTTAGAAGTTGGAAATACAACCTCAACAGCTTTAACTGCTGGGGCAAAAATTCCATTTACAACAGTGTTCTTTAACACAAACAATAGGACTTCTTTTGATTCTACCAACAATGCGTTAGTAATTAGAAGAAGGGGAATTTACAAAGCAGGAGGAAGTTTTGTATTCACTCCTACTGCCGCTGGCACAGTTACTATTCAAATGTATGTAAATGGGACTGCACAACCTACCGCTGTATCAACTTTTACGGCTGTAGCTGGGAACACATATGCTTTCACAATTCCATCTAAATATATTAGAGTTATTCCATCTGGAACTTCAAGCACTGTACCAATCACATTTACTGTAAGTGCGGATGGTACTTTAACAAGTGCTAATGCTTTTGTATATTATAATGAAACTGTAAGTGAGCAATAATAAGCAATGGGAAGCTCTTGATGTTTTAAGCGTCATTAGCTTCCTTATTGGTTGGTTTAACTTCTTTGTGAATGTAGATCAATCAACTATGCAAGACGCTATACAAAATGCAGTTAGTGAAATACATGAGCATTTAGAAGTTCAAGATAAGAAGATGGACGAAATTATAAATATGTTAGGTGGTGAAAGTCAATGAAAGATAGAGACATAATTGAAACATATATGAAGTCTTTGAAAGAAGAACTTTGTATGTATTCCGAAAATCTGTCTGAGAAGACTTTACCATATATTGATGAATTAAAGCATCGGTATGATAAATGGGAAAAGGACTTATGCAAACTTGAAGGTACCTGGGTTAAGGAAAAGCATAAGGAAGACAGAGAGCGAAAAGATATTGAAGAAACAGAAATAGATGAAAAACTATATGATGCTGTAGATGAATTTGCTGACTATAAGAAATATAAAGATGAGTACAAAAAGACTGGAAGTAATGACAGTTTGACAATGGCGCATCAAGAGCTTGGACATTACTTAATTAATCTTAAAGATATGTTCAAAGAACTTAATGAACACAGCAAAGACAATACAGAAGAACGTGCTATGATTAAGAGTAGCATTAAAGAAATATATCAACTTTTTAGTTAGTGAGGTGTGATATGGTAATTATACAAAACATTTCTCACGACATAAAAGAAAAGATACATGATGCTGATAAAGATATTCATAAGGCGATTGACCTTAAACACGAATATCCAAGTTTAGCCAATGATTATTATGAGTTCTCAGTAGAGCGGATGCAAGAAGCTATGGATTTACATTCAGAAGTGGTTAAAATCATTGACGAATATAAAAAGAAAAATGGCGAACCACCTACTACTATGAGTACTCTTTGGGATTTTTCTCATAAAATAATCATGGAAAAAACAGATGATGTTAAGATATTACAAGAGCATTACAAAAAGCTGTAATGCCAACAAGGGGTAGTTTAGGCTATCCCTTTTACATATATAATGGGGGTGAGTTTAGGCTTGCCCCCTACTAAGGAGTGAAAATAAATGGCGTGTCCATATCAATATTATAAAGACAATGAGAGTTATTATCCAAGACTTTATTGTAAGCAAAGTGACAAGTATTGTATATACAGTAAACGATGTGAAAAAGTAGAAAGATATATTAGCCTTGACAATGACTCTTGGAAGGAGTGCTATATGTACGTGGAATCAAAACAAAAAAATATTCCGACAGGAAGTAATTTTGTACAATCATACAGACCAAACAGAAGCGGTAAACTTTTTTTATATGTAGTTATTGACAATCACGTAGAAAAGATTTCAACAAATCTTACAAGTATTGACCAAGATTATGTATATCTTAAAGAAGGACTTGACGGATATGAAGTTTCTCTTACACCTTTTAGGGGTACTAGAAAGAAATAGGATGAAGAAGAAAGCAATAAAACAAGGCGAGGTATGGATGTGCAATTTGCCTAAAGGCGAAGATTCAGAGCAGATGGGTGTTCGACCATGTTTAGTAATGAGCTTAGACATTAGAAATGAAACAAGTTCAAATGTCTTTGTGTTTCCCATAACTCATGCTAAGAAGAAAGACCAACCTTGTCATTATATATTACACAAAGAGCATTATCCATTCTTTACATACAAGGAGAATACTGTATTATGTGAAGAGGGCAGAAGCATAAGCAAGAACAGATTAGATAGGTGTATAGGGGTTATCTTTGCAAAGGACTTAATTGAAATATTGAAGTGCAAAGAATTTGTATTTGTTGAAAAAAATGATTGACAGTCTTCTTTCTTTATGGTATAATAAGACCATATTAAAGAAAGGAGGCTGTAGAATGATTAAGAAATTCATTGTGTCTTTATCTTCTATCATCGGTATATCTTGCATTGTATACTATACAAGTAAATATTATATTGAAAGACAACTATGTTTTACAGATAATATGATCATTCCTTGGACAATTATATCCTCTTGCATCATCGTTGCCTTAATAGTTGGTTTATTTTCTTTATGGAAAGCAGATAAGATAGAAAGACAGAATAATGAAATGAAGTCAATATTGCTAAAGTTGACAGAAGATTCAGAAGAATATTATGATTCATTATGCCACCACTTGCAAAATAGTAGAGAGTTAAGTTTGGATATTTTTAACAAAATGCAAGAAAGGAGTTAGTGATGAATCAGCAAAAATGGTTTAGCCGTAACAACTTTAGTGACAACTATGATTATGCTGAAAAGGTGCTAAAGAGGTTTAATCTTGACAAGTATCATTTCGCCTACGACAGTGGTGAATTAGCTTTATTGATTGAAAGTGGGTTAAAGAAATATAAGGTTATAGTTGATGAAATGGAATGTTTGATGAAGATTTATAGGTGTGATGTTCATGTGAATTTTGGCAAGCACACTAAAGAAAACTTGGTACTCAAAAAGACGTTTAATGACGATTGTATATGGAATAGTATCAAGTGGATTGCAAAGGATTCAAAATTGTAATCGTACATAATTTTTCCTCTTGACATATCCTCTTTTATATGGTATAATATATATCAGATAAAGGAGGATATTTATTATGTTAAGAGATATGGTAACTGATTTTGTATTGTTTAGCTTTGTAGAAGGACTTTTGTATGCAATGTTCTTTAATAGAGTATGTAAATGCAAGAAATTTAATGTATTTGAAATTGTTATAATGAGCATAGGAAATTGTGTGATATCTTGTTTATTTCCACCCATTATCTATCAGATTGTTATGATGAGTTGGATGGCATTTTGTTTACATTTAAAGAATGAAGCAGACCGTACAATATTTCAATATGTTAAGTATAGCTTTTTAGTTATGATTGGACAGTTGATAATTGAAGGAATTGGGATGATGTTTTATGAGTTTATATTATATATAAACTTTATAGAACAATCAAAATTTATTGTATTTTGTATGATGATACCAATGAGAATAATTCAGTTATTATCTATTATTATAATAGGAGGACTCAACATGAAGGGTTGGTTTGGTGGCGTAGTTCGTAAGTAATTACAACTACAACAAAAGGTCTTGTCGGCTCTTCCTAAGAACCGAAGTATATAGAAAAGGAGTGTTGATATGTTAGACAAACTACAGTTATTTTTGAAGTCTAAAATTGGTCAACCTTTGGCTTATTATATAACTTGTGTTATCTATCTTATATTAACATTCGGTGGGCTAATAGGCATAGGTTATATATTTGGTGTTTGGTGGCAAATGCTTGTACTAGGAGTTTGTATGAGTTTAGTTCGTAGTTACTCAATGGGCTATCACTGTAATACAAATGTGCATTGTTTTATTATTAGTTCAATAATCGGTATAATGTTCTCCATTATCTCACAGACTGCTCCTATATGGGCGGTCTTTTTATTGTGCTTATATTCATGTGTAGACATTTATAAGAAAGCACCGATAGAGTTAAATGCAGAACATGAAGGAAAAGATGAGGACTGGCATTTCAAAAAGGTTGTATTGATTATGACTATTTATATGGCTATTTCTCTTATAACATATTATTTTGGATTAGAACAATTATGTAAATGTGTATTATTAAGTCTTGTAATAACAGACTTATTACTATTTAAGAACTATAAAGAATATATATAGAGGGGATAGATATATGGAAGACAATCAAGAATTATATGACCTTAAAGCCAAGGTTAATAAAATAGAATATACGGAAATTAAAGAATTAAAAGACGAAATTCAACAAGTTAAAATTGACCTTAACACAAATAATATCTTAACGAAACAATGTACTGAAAGCAATGATAAAATGTCAAATACATTAGATACATTAAAGGACACAATGATTGAAGTGGCTCAAAGTGTTAAGGATAGTAATAGAGTAACATCAGAATTGGCTTCAACAGTAAAAGATTTGAATGACAAAGTAAAGAATGTTGAGAGCACGATGGACAAGAAATTTGATGAAGTAAATGAACGAATGGAAGTTATTGATGATAAAGGTAAATTTGATTGGATGCTATTCTTAAAGCATAATGCAGTTGGTATTTTACTTGGCATAGGTGCTTTAATTTATGCTTTATCACAACTTGGAATAAACCTATAATGGAGGTAATATATGGTAACAATAGCAAGAATTGGCGGTCAAGTTGAACAAGCAACCGCAGAACTATATGGTCTATCTACTGATAACAAGCCCATTAGTGATGATATTCCTAATGCTTCTACATTTTATGAGATGGACACAAAAGTAGCGTTTTTATATGATGCAGAAAATAAACAATGGTTAGAACAATAGGAGGGTAACATGGACATAATTGATATTGTACTCTCAAAGAAATATACAGACGAATCATTAAAAGGTATCACTGGTACTTTAGCTGGTAAGAATTGTACGATTAAATCAGCTACTAAAGCAGATGGTGTTACAACTGTTATATTCGCATGGACAGCAGATGACGGAACAGAAAAGACCACATCTATTCAAGTCAATGATGGTGCTAAAGGTGAAATTGGAGATAAGGGTGATAAAGGAAATAATGGTGTAAGTGTTGCTAATGTTGAAGTTAATGCAAATAGCCATTTAATCGTAACCTTATCTGATGGTTCAACTATTGACGCTGGTTTAATTCAAGGTGGCGGTGGAACTGATGATTACGAAGATTTAACAAACAAGCCTAAGATTGAGGGTACTGAACTTATCGGCAATAAGACTTTTGAAGATTTAGGTATTGCAAGTGCCACTGATTTAGCACAAACAGATGGACAATTACAAGATTTGGCAGACTTAGTTGGTGACAAGGATAATTTACCTATGCCTAATGAAACTATAATTGATAATATTGAATATGTCGATACAAAAGTTGACGCTTTAATTGACGATAATGCGACTGGGTTGGCAAAGACATTTTCAAGTGATAAGATTACAAAGACCTTTGCAACGCTTGATGAAGTAAACGAACGCATACCTCAATATGAAATCATGCCTACTGCTATAGATGCTTGTGGTGGTCAAGTGGTTCAATTTATCGGTACGACCACAAGTGATTATATTCATGGGTATTTTTATGAATGTGTTCCGCAAGGAGATAATTACGTTTGGAAGAATATTAAAGTTCAAACTGGTGCTAATGGTGGAGCAACTATTAATGATACAACTGTAAGTGAAACCACTACTTACAGCTCAAAGAAAATTACAGATGATTATTATACAAAAAGTGCGGTTGATACTGCTTTAGGTCAAAAGGCAAGCACAACAACTCTTATGAATCACGTTGGTAATAGTGATATTCACGTCACAAGTGTTGATAAATCAAGATGGGATGCTAAGAGCGACTTTGATGGAAAGTATACTTCATTAAGTGGTCAACCTACAATTCCGTCTAAAACAAGTGAATTGCAAAATGATAGTGGTTATCAAACTGCTGATAACGTAACAACAACGCTTGCTGATTATGCACTAAAAACAGAAATTCCTACTAATGTATCTCAACTTACAAATGATAGCAATTTTATTGATAATGCAGTTGACACATTAGTTAATTATTATAAAAAGAGTCAAGTATATACACAAGATGAAATCAATGCTTTATTGTCTAACTTGACAGGTAAGCTAAGTGCAAAAGTGGTCACAGAATTACCAACAGAAGATATTAGCACAAGCACAATGTATTTAATTGCCGTGGAAGACCAAGAAGGTGTATATAGTCAACATATGTACATTGACAATGCTTGGGTTATGTTAGGCACAACTTCTAATAATTTTGACGATTATTATGATAAGACACAAATTGATACTAAATTAGCTGATAAGGCAGACAAGAATGAAATTCCTACTGTGCCTACTAATGTGAGTGCTTTTACAAATGATGCTGGTTATCTTACTTCTCATCAATCATTAAATGAATATGCTAAGAAAACAGAATTGCCTATTGTAACAAACGACCTTACTAATGAACTAAAGGCACAATATGATGAAGCGGTAACAAAAGAACATACACATGACAATAAGACGGTTCTTGACACTATTACAACTGAGAAAATTTCTGCTTATGATAATGCTTCAACTTTAGCGCATGAGCATGAAAACAAAGAAGTCATTGACAAGATTACACAAGACAATTTAGACGATTATAATGAAGCTGTCTTAAATTCACATAGTCATGCTAATAAGACAACTATTGACAAATTCACAGAAGCGGAAGATGGTACTTTACTATTTGATGGTAAAAATGTTAAAGGCGCACAAATCAATGATGCAGTAACTAATCAGACAAATGTGTGGAGTTCTAAGAAGATTAGTGACACTATTGTCCCTATTGAAGAAAAAGCGCATACTCATGAGAATAAAACTGTAATTGACAAGTTTAGTGAATCAGATGACGGAAAAGTATTATATGACGGAGAAGAAATTCAAGGTTCGTTATATTCAGTGCCTATTGGTACAATTCTATCTTATGCTTCTGCTACTCCTCCTGTTGGTTTCTTAGTGTGTGATGGTTCAGAGGTATCAAAGACTCTTTATGCGGATTTATATGGAGTGATTGGTGATACTTATGGTACAACTGCTGATACAAGCAAGTTTAAGTTACCAGATTTAAGAGAAACTGTTCCAGTCGGCATTGGGCAAAACACAACGCAGAGTATTACAAATCATGATGTACATACATTAGGTCAGTTTAAAGATGATAATGTAAATACTTTAGTGTATGCAGATAATAATAAGAATTTTCCACTGATAATCAAAAGAAACGATGCAAGTGGTGAAAAGCATGTGGGAATGATTATATCAACAGAAGCCTCTGGGAACGAACCAAGTTTCTTAGTTGGAACAGGTGGTAGTGGATGTACTCACGGTAAACAGTTAGGTGTAAATTATATTATCAAGGCTTTAAAAGTTAGTGATAAGTATGCAGATACACCCAAAGATATTTACAGTACGGATGAAGTTGTAACGGATAAAGTTTGGATGGGTAAGCCTGTTTATAGAACAGTTGTAAATTTAGGTACTCTTCCCAATACGAGCACAAAAGATATTCCTCACGGTATTAGCAATATTGAATTTATTACAAATATTAGTGGTGTTGCAAAGAAGGCAAGTGGTGACTTTCTACCATTACCTTATTTATGGAAACCGTCTACAGAAGATGTGAGTATTAGTATTTTTGCAAATGCAACAAAAGTCACAGTGATGACGCTGAATGATAGAACAGATACGAATGGATATATCTTTGTTGAATACACAAAGACAACTGATTGATATTTAATATGAGAAGTCATCTCATGCGAAAGCGTGAGGTGGCAATTTAAAATAGAAGGGAGGCTCATAGAAGTTGACAATAGATGATTATTTGTCTGAAATTAGCAAGCGTTCTAATAGATTTGGTTCACAATTAAACAAACTTATGGATTTTTGTGGAGTAAATTGTTTAGCAGACGTTAGTTATGATATGGTAAAAATGTTTTATGAAAAAATGGTCAGAGAAAATATAGATGATAGTATTTAATGTTAGCTTCTATGAAGCTGATTATGGAGAGGTGGAAACATCTCTCCATTTTTTAATTTAGGATGGGTAAGACACCCATCCGTACATAGAAAGGGAAAGAATATGAAAAAATATTTAACATCTAATGAACTTATGGAAGTAGTAAATGAATTAACAAAGGTGGAGAACGGAGAATTAGTTCATAAGACCGCTGTTGAAAGATATATACTAAAGGTAGGCATGGTTGCTCAAATTGTTCTTGATAATATGGATAAGTTTAAAGACTGCAATGAAATCTATGATTATGTGGTAGAGAATGATATTGACTTTGAGTTTGATATTACTAATTATTACATGATTGATGTTTTAGTAAAGGAAGAATTAAGTACGACCAATGTAATTAGAGATTTTGTAAAGTCTATGGAAAGTACAGTAAAAGATTTACCTAATACATTAGACCTTGAACAAACATTAACAAAGTTTAGAGATGAGTTGAAATGATAATTACAACATATACACAACTTGAAAATATATTAAATGGAAAATGTCAAGAAGCGTTGGATAGAACTGTGGATAGGTTAATGGCAGAATTGGAGCGTTTAATTCAAGTAGACGTTTATGATGTTCCTAGTATATGGGATAGTGTATATAACCTAAGAACAGGTCAGTTCAAAGACTCTTGGGAAAACACAAAAGCACAGATACATGATAACATTGTTGAAGCAGAAATATTCCAAAATGTGTCAGTAATGCAAAGAATTGACGAACCACCTATTCACGTTGACAAAGAGGGATTGGCTGAAATCATCAATAGTGGTGTTGGGTACAACTTTGGTCAAATGGAAGGAAAGGCAAGACCATTTTGGAATGATTTCATACAATATTGTGAAAGAGAATTTGAGAATATATTTCAAGAAGAGTTGAAGAAGATAATATAAGGAGAAAAGATATGATAACTTTAGGGTTGGATATGAGTAGTAAGAAAAGTGGTTATAGTCTTTTCAATGATAAAGAATTAAAACTATATGGTCTTTGGGAAATACCCGAAGATATGATTGAATGGCGTGATAGAATTGTGTGGATGGGTAGACAGTTGGATAGTTTTGTAAAGGAACATAAAGTAGACCAAGTGATTGTAGAAGACGTTCCTTTGTCTATGGCTAATCCACAAACATTAAAAATTCTATCAGCATTACAAGGAATGATTATATCCGTGTGTACTCTTAATAATCTTAAAGTATCATTCATCGGAGTATCACAATGGAGAAGTGCTTTAGGGTTATTTACAGGTACAAGAAAAGGCACGACAAGAGAAGAAATGAAGAAATCAAGTGTTGAATATGCAAATAAAACATTTGGTTTAGATTTGGTATGGAAGAGTAAGACGAGCAAATATAATCAAGATGACTCGGCAGATGCGATAAATGTGGCTTTCAGTCAAATTATAGATAAAAAACAATTTGGTCGGAGGTGATTAGATGAGTGCTGATAATTTTAATGTCCAAGTCAAAGTCACTCCTAAAGCGCAAGAGTTTCAACAAGACTTACAAAAAGTAGCGGATAAAATTGTTGTTAATGTTAATGTAAAAATGAGTGGTCAGCAAGAGGTCAAGGACTTAAATAAAGACTTAAAAGACCTTACTGACAATGCAAAAAAAGCTAGTGATGCGGCAAAAGATTTAGGTAATAGCTTAGATAAGGTTGACAAAGACTCAAAGTCATTAGGTCAATCATTTGGTAGTATTGTAACAAAGGTTGGTAAATTTTATCTTGCTACAAAGCCTATTCAAATGATGCAACAAGCATTTGATGAAGCGTTACAATCTGTGAAAGATTTTGACGATGCTATGACCGACTTAAGAAAAGTATCAGACTTAGATGGTCAAGCATTAACCGATTACACGATTAAATTAGGTGAACTTGGAGAAGCTGTATATCGGAGCCGTACTGAGATGACAGAAGCGGCTGTACTTTTCAAACAAACTGGTGCTTCTGATGAAGATGCGGCTAAATTAGCACAACTAGCAAACCTCTATATGAACGTGGCTGATAATGAAATGACTGCCGCTGATGCGTCAGCTTATATCACAAGTCAGATGAAAGCGTTCAAAATTACTGCTAATGACGCTATATCAATTCTTGATAAGACTAATGAAGTCTCCAATAAATTTGCCGTTAGTTCAAGTGATATTAGTAGAGCATTAACTACTTCTTCGGCTTCATTAGCTGTTTACGGTAATGATATAAATGACACCATTGCACTTGTAACCGCTGGTACAGAAATTATGACTGGTAAGGCTCAACAAGTTGGTCGTGGTTTAAGAAGTATTGGTGCGAATATTGCGGCATTAGCTTCTAGTGCTGGCGAGCTTGAATTTCAAGTAAATGGTACTACAAAAACCATATCTCTTATAGATGAAGAAACGGGAGATATGATTAATACCTTTGAAGCGTTAAGTAGAATCCACGAATATTGGGATGAAATGACCGCTAGTGAACAAGCCGCATTAGCAACATCGTTGGCGGGGAAAACCCAGTTGGACGTGTTTTCAAGTACACTTTCTAACTTTAATACGGCAATAGAAGCAAATACTGTTGCGGTAGAAAGTAATGGCTCTGCATGGGAAGAAAATAATAAACGTGCTGATTCTATTAGTACTAAATTAAACTTATTAAAGAGCCAATTCCAAGAGCTTGTATTAGGTAAAGGTGGACTACAAGAATTTGCTAAGAATTTACTTGATGTTGGAATTGCTATATTAAAGTTCGCTAATAGCGATGTTGGTAAATTTATTATACAGATAACTTTAGCCTATGCTTCTTTTACTTTACTTGATAAAGCCTTACAAAGTGCTAAGTTTAATACGATAATTCTTTCATTAAAGAATCTTACTTTGGCTTTCGATGCTTTTTCTTCTGGTATAGCAAGTGGAACTAAAGGAGTAGCCGCTTTTAAACTTGCTTTAGATATATTAAAAATTGACCCTGTTATATTGGCTTTAACTGCTGTAGTTGGAGTAGCAACATTAGCATATAAAGCATATGACCATTTTAATGTAACTATTGATGAACATATTGATAAAATCAATGAATTACAAGACGAATATAATTCTGCTCAATCAGAAATTGAATCTTTAGAGGAACAATTAAAGAGCGTAAGAGAACAAATAGAAGCTATTAATGGTCAAGATGAGCTTTCTATTACAGACAAAGACCAATTAGCTCTTTTGCTAGGTGAAGAACAATCTTTAAAGAATCAATTAGAATATGAAAAAGAATTAGCGAAAATAGCTAAAGAAAGATCTGACGAAGAGTCTAAGAAAGCATATAATCAAGATATTAAATATACGCAATTTCAAGGATTTGATTCGGATATAAATTTTGATGCTACTGGTACTACTTATAAGAGTACTAAGGGAACAATGGTAGATGCACTTAATGCTTATAATGAAACATTAGATCAGTTAGGTAATAAAATCATTGAGACTAGACAGGCAATGGATAAACTAGAACTGAAAGATGTTGTGACCGATGCTGATTTAGATAAAATGTCTCAGTATGAGCAAACCCTGACAGCGTTAGAGCAAGAGTACGATACAGCCAGAAATAAATCCTTAGAACTTGTAGGTGAATTACAATCTATAAGAAACGGATTTGACGAATCAAACGTTGCTTCGCAAGAATATATTAATAATATTGACAATGCTATCGGTGCTTGGAGTAATTTAGCAGAAAAAGGAAATGAAGTAGAGGCTTCGATTCAAGGCATTACTTATGTTGAAGAAGATGGAGTTGATATTGAATCCGATTATTCTGATGGAGCAGACGAAGCCGCTGATAAATTAAAAGAACTAGCAAAACAAGCTGATATATCAGAAGAAGAATTAGTTGCTTTAGCCGATAGTCTACACACATCTGTAGAATCAATAGCTGAATGGTTAAGTGGTGCTAACGATTTTTCTGACTCTTTATCTGATTTATCTAGTGCGTATGAAACATTAAAAGAAGCCGCAGATGAATATAATTCTACTGGAACTTACTCTGCTGAAACCATGAGTCAATTATTGGCTTTACATCCAGATTATATTAGTGCTTTACAAGATGAAAATGGTCAATTAGTTGTAAACGAATCGGCATTACAAAATGTTGCTAATGCAATGATCGATGATGCGGAAGCTACTTTATTAACAAAAACACAAACAGAGATAGCTAATATTATTGCTGGTAATTTTGATGCAACTTTAGTATCTTTGGGAACAGATGCTTTGACTACGGCAACTAATGTAGAAACTGCTGGAATTAAAGCCGCCGAAAGTGGAGCAAATGCAAATGAAGGAGCTTTAGGTTGGCTTCAATTCTGGAACGCCGCTTCTAAAGGACAAGGAACTGTTACAACAGAAGAGCAAGCTAAAGCCATGGAGCAATTACGTAATGAAACTCAAAGAGAATATGAAGCTCTTGAGGATTTACGTGGCAAAGTTGGTCAATATGGTAAAGCAAGTGCTTCTGCTCACTCCAAAGCCGCAAAAGCTACAGATTCCGAAAAATCAGCGGTTGACTCACTTAAAGACAAATACAAAACAGTAATCGACTTCATCTTAAAGCAATATGACAAGCAGATTGACAAGATAAAAGAAGCTAAAGATGCCGCCATTAAATCGGTAGAATCTCAAATCAAGGCTCTTGAAAAAGAGAAGGATTCTAAGGTCAAGGCTATTGATGCCGAGATTACCGCTTTGCAACGTGAACGTGACGCAAGAGAAAAGTATTGGCAAGACCAGCTTGATAAACTTGAGAAAGAAAATGACGAACGTGAACGTAACATTGCTTTACAAGAGAAACAACAAGCATTGGCATTAGCACAACAAACTAATGTCATGGTGCTTCAAGATGGTCAATTTCAATATACACAAGACGAAAGTGCTGTTGCTGGTGCTGAACAAGATTTAGCCCAACAAGAAGACCAAAATGAATATGAACGTCAAAAAGAACTCATTGAAGAACTTAGAGATACAGAACTTGAATGGTATGATGAGCGTATTCAATCTTTAGAAGATTACAAAGAGCAAGTCGAAGAATATTATGAAGAACAGATTGAACAGCTTGAAGAGTATAAAGAATATCTTGAAGAATATTACGAAGCTCAAATTGAAGCACTAGAAGCTGAAAAAGAGGCTGTCAATGAAACGCTTGAAGAAGGTGCGGCTAACCAACAAGAATATTGGGATACGATGAAGGAACAACTACAAACCTTTGTCGAAGAATGGAACGCTTTAGTTGGCGAAATGACATTCCCTAATATAAGTGGAAGTGGGATTAGTTTAAGTGCTGTTGGTGGTAAGATTTCTGCTTCAATGGGTGGTAAATCTACAGGCGATAACAAAGTATCGGCTTATGCAAGTGGCAAAGGTTCAATCGGTGATTCTGAAATTGCTGTTGTAGGCGAGAATCCTAAATACCGTGAGCTTGTAATTGGTTCTAAATTAAATAACCACCAAGGCGTTGTAATGAGTTTGAAACGTGGTAGCGGTGTTGTCAATGCTGGGGCTACAAATACGCTTGCTAGTATTTTCAATTCATTAAATGGTCAAAAGTCCATTGGTCAAGCTGTAAGCAATAATAGTCAATCTATGAGTATTCAAATAGGTTCGATTAGTCTACCAGAAGTGAAAGATGGTCAAGGATTTGTTGATTATTTGCAGAACTTTAGTGCAGATATTACGCAACAATCATTTAGAAGAGCATAGATTTTAAGGGGTTGAAATATACCCCTTGTACATATTAAGGAGGGCATTTGTATGTCTATGGAAAAAGATAAGATTGCCTATGAGCAGTTATTACAAGGTATTCAATCATATGTCAATAAATGCCTTGAAGAAAGTAATCGAGATATTACGACAACAGGCAAAATTGTAGAAGTTGTTGAAGATGGTGGTTACACAGTTGAAATAAATGGAGTGCAGTATTCAGATATTGATACAATAGGCGGAGATTGTACTTTAAATGAAATGGTCAAAGTAGTTATACCACAAGGTCAATATAACAATATGTTTATATTAAAAGGTGGAAACGGTTCAAGTAGTGGTGGTACTACTCCTAGTGTAAGCGGTGTGTCAAGTGTCAATGGCAAAACAGGTGATGTTACACTGAATTATGCAGATGTAGGGGCATTATCAAACACTTATAAAACTAAACTAGACCTATGGGATTTAATAGTCAATACAGATGGAAGTTTGACTTTACAATATAATGGAGGTTAGAATGGCTCAACAAATTGATTTGTTAAAGAATACAAGTTTTGAGGGTAAGATGGATTCATTAATTGAAGCTATTCTTAAAGGTGAAAATTATGATTATGTCCAATTAATGAACAAACCTTCAATCAATGGATATACATTAGAAGGAAATAAAACAAATGCACAATTAGGAATACCAACTAAAACAAGCGATATTACTAATGATAGTGGATTTATTGAAGATAAAAATTATGTACACACAGATGAAAATTTTACAAGTGCCGAAAAAACCAAGCTAGACAGTGTAGAGAATGGAGCTGAGGCAAATGTTCAAGCAAATTGGAGTGAAACAGATTCTACAGAAGACAGCTTCATTAAAAACAAACCTACTATACCATCTAAAACATCCGAGTTATCTAATGATAGTAATTTTGTGGTTGATGCTGATTATAAGCATACGGATAATAATTATACAACTGCTGATAAAAATAGTGTGGCTACAATAGGTGATAAAGTAGATAAAGTAACTGGTAAAGAACTTTCTACAAATGACCTTACAGATACTTTAAAAGCAAATTATGATGATGCATATAGCAAGGCACATACGCATACTAATAAAGCTGTTCTTGACGCTACAACAGCTAGTTTTACATTAGATGACCAAAAGAAATTAACTAATATTGAAAGCGGTGCACAAAAGAATACTGTAACAGGTGTTAAGGGTTCGGCAGAAGAAGATTATAGAATCGGCAATGTAAATATTACAAAGACAAATGTAGGGCTTGAAAATGTTGTTAATGAACGTCAATGGTCTGCAAATAATCACCCTACTACAATGAGTGATTATGGAATCACTGATGGCGTAAGCAACACAGACTACACAACGTTAAAAGGTCGTGTAGACACCAATGAAGATAACATTGCTATGTTAGATAGTGAAGTTGAAGGTTTAAATACAGATGTAAGCACGTTAAAAACTGATATGACTACTGTTAAAGGTGCTGTTACTACAATTCAAGGTGATTATGTACCTAAGACTAGAAAAGTCAATGGAAAGGCTTTAAATACCGATATTACGTTAAGTGCAAGTGATGTTAGAGCAATAGCTTCCACATTAAAAGGTGCTAAGAATGGTGTAGCTGAACTTGATGCTAATGGACTTATACCTAGTTCTCAACTTCCCAGTTATGTAGATGATGTATTAGAATATGATACAAAAACAGATTTCCCTACAACAGGCGAGAGTGGTAAAATTTATATAGCTACTAATACAAATTTACAATATAGATGGACTGGAACACAATATGTCGAGATTAGTTCTAGCCTTGCTTTAGGTGAAACAAGTTCAACTGCTTATCGTGGTGATAGAGGCAAAACTGCTTATGACCATAGCCAAAAAACAAGTGGAAATCCACATAATGTTACGAAAAGTGATGTAGGGCTTGAAAATGTTGGAAACTTTAAAGCTGTTTCAACAGTAGCAAGTCAAGGTTTAACAGATACAGAAAAAGCCAATGCTAGAGCAAATATTGGTGCTGGCACTGGAAACAGTAACTTTAGTGGTGCTTATGCAGACTTATCGGGTAAACCGACATTAGGAACAGCGGCTTCAAAAGATGTGGCTTCAACTGGAAATGCAAGTACAACACAAGTGGTAATGGGAAATGATACACGTTTATCTGACTCTCGTAAAGCCAGCGATGTATACGCTTGGGCTAAAGTAAAAACTAAACCCAGTTATACCAAATCAGAAGTAGGATTAGGTAATGTGCCTAACGTAACAACAAATAATCAAACTCCTACTTTTACAAAAGCTGGCACAAGAGATTTACCTATTAGTGGCGAAACATTGTCTACAATATTTGGAAAGATATTAAAATGGTTTAGTGACCTTAAATCAGTTGCATTTAGCGGTTCATATAAAGATTTATCTGATACGCCTAATTTTTTAACAGGTGGCTCTCAAACAACAACATCGACCGCCGATGGTGGTAATAATGTATTTACATTTACAAAAGCAGACGGAACAAACGCAACTTTTACAGTTAAGAATGGTAGTAAAGGTTCAACTGGTACTGATGGTACTTCTGCTGGTTTTGGAACTCCTACTGCAAGTATTGATGCTAATGTCGGAACTCCAAGTGTAACAGTGACCGCAAGTGGGTCTAACACAGCCAAGGTGTTTAACTTTGCTTTTAAGAATTTGAAGGGTTCTACAGGTGCAAGAGGCACTAGAGGCTCTGTAATTAATTATGGTACGGCAATTACTGGGACTTCTACAACTGCTACTGCATTTTCGAGTTCTGGTTTAACTTCTTCACTAATAAATGATATGTATATTAATACGTCAACATTTTATTTATATAGATGTACGGTAGCTGGTAATGCGGCTAATGCTAAGTGGGTTTATGTTGGAAGTATTAAAGGGGCAAAGGGTGATAAGGGCGATAATGCAACCACAACCGCAACTGGTACTGCTTCTACTGCTGGTTTAACTAAACTTTATACTGGGATTGGTACGGCAACTGACGGTACAATGACACAAGCGGCTATTAAGAGTGTTTTAGGCGGAAAAGCAAATAGTTCGCACGATCATAATAGAATTACAAGCAAAGGAAAACATGATGAAATCGCTTCTGGTACTACTGCTAATGCTCCAACTGCTGGAATGGCTGATGCTACTGCTGGCGCTTATGTGACACAAAGTTACGGTGATAGTTCTGCACCGTCTAAGTATGGAAATATTTTAAATGTTGTTGGTCAAGGTACTGGACAGTTATTTATGGGTTGGTCTGGTGCAGACAATACAACGGAGCATTTATATTACCGTTCACATAGAGACACTTCTACAGGTGGTTGGGGTAAATGGAACACTATCATTGATAGTTCCAATATCGGTTCACAGTCTGTAGCATCGGCTACAAAGGTTAACGGTCATACAGTAAACAGCGATGTGCCATCAAATGCTAAGTTCACTGATACAACTTATAATGATGCAACAACTTCTGCTCATGGTTTGATGACTGCGGCTATGGTAAGAAAATTAAATGGTATAGCAACAAACGCAAATAGTTATTCTTTACCAACTGCATCTTCTTCAACATTAGGCGGTGTTAAAGTTGGCAGTGGATTAAAAATAACAAATGGTGTATTAAATTTAGTATGGCAATAAAGGAGGGAAATTAAATGGCATTAGTTAAACCTATTGCACAAGGCATATCAGCATTTGACGCAACACAAGATAAAACATTTAGTTTTACCTCTAGTGGCGGTAGTCAAGTTATTGCCAATAGAATTACGATTAGATTACAATCTGATAATAGCGTGGTCTATCAAAATAAAGTAACTTCATATCATTTTGAGCAAATAGTTTCTAGTGGAACTTTAGAGAACGATAATTATTACAACTATTATTTCAATACTTTTGATTCAGATGACAATATGAGCGATGATAGCAACGTGATTCAATTCTATTGTTACAGTGAACCTGCGTTTGGATTCACAAATTTGCCATTGAATAATTTAGTTGAAAATAGTAGTTATACATTTAATGTAGTTTACAATCAAACAGAGGGTGAACTACTTAATTATGTCAAGTTTTATTTATATGACAGTTTAGGGCAGACTGTTGATGAAAGTGACTTTTACTATGGTCGTGTTCAAATGCCTATTTACTTTTCACATAAATTTGGTGGATTTGACAATACTGCAAATTATGAGGTAGAAGCTATTGCTACAACGGTTAATGGTATGACCGTTTCTACAGGTAGATATGCGTTTAATGTAAGATATTATCATCCTCAATTATTTAATCTATTAGACCTAGAGAATAATTGTGCAAAGGGTTATGTGAATATTAAGAGTAATGTTAGTGTAGCAGATGGTGAAGTACCACCAGAGTTTGACCCACCTACATATCTTGATTCATTAGCGGCTTCAAATCCACAAGATTATGTGCATTGGGATATATCATTTACTTATGAAGAAGGTCAAGCGATCAGTTTATGGCTTAGTCCTAGTGCTTTAGACGTTCACCAATACGGTAACTGGGTAAAGTGGTCTAAGGGATTTCATATTAAACAAAATTTTACATTTACTGCATTTATGAAAGCTGGTCGATTTGGTGAATTTGCTTTAATCGGAACTAGGCAGAATGGATTTGTACTTAGCCTAGTTAGAGAAATTCCTTATACTGAAACAGAAGTAAAAGATAAGATTGTAGTTGAAGGTTATGTTAATGGTGTTAGAAAAGTTCACCAAGAATCTAATGCTGTTGATATATTGAATCAAAAGTCAAAGTATATGGTATGGTTCAGAAAGAACGGAGATTACTATGATGTAAGGCTTGAAGTATTAAGTCGTGGTACTGATACTTTGGCTTGGGATGTAAAGGATATTGAGTTTGAACGTCTTACTGATAAATGGTATGTTGGCGAGGAATATGCAATGGGCGAAGAATTTGTTGCACAAGCTGATGATATGTCTAGTATATTCCCATTGTTTGACTTGATGTTATGGAATGGTATCTATGATTTCATGGATATTACAGGCAACGTGTCAAGGAATTTCAACACGAATCAAAATCCTTATGATTATGATACATTTATACAATGTGATTTTGATGGAAATATCAGCGGTAGTAATGCCAATGTGTTATTGTCACAATTAAGATATGTTCGTATCAAACGTAGAAAGAAAGGCACGTTTAAGTGGATAACATTAAAGCAGTATGAAATTACTTCTGCTGAGGACTTAGAATCTATCTTAATGCAAGATTATTTTGTGCCTACAGACTATGATGCCGAATATGCTATTGTACCTGTATTAGATGGTGATGTTGAAGGTGATTATGCTATCAACGACATTAAGACAAAGTTTACAAATGTGACCATAGCAGACGCAAATACAGCATTTAGTTTCAGAGGTAACATAATATACAATGGTGACGTTAAGAACGCTCCTATGGCTACATACACGCCTTTAAAGGGCAAGTATACTATCATAGAAAAGAACAGTGAACTTGATTATTGGAGTGGTTCAATTACATTAACCGTATTAGGATATAACTTTGACAAGACAAAGAAAATAGATAGGGCAGATGTTGTAAAAGAAACAAACGACTTATGTGAGTTCTTGAACAATACAACTGCTAAGATTATAAAGGATTGGAACGGAAATATTCGTCTAGTTCGATTCACGGGTAGTCCACAAGTAACCTATGCTAATCTATATGGCAATGGTATTACTTATGTGACCGCTACTTGGGTAGAGCAAGGTGAATATGACAATCAGAATGATTTATACATGAATGGTTTAGTAGACTTAGAACAATAGAAAGGAGAAAATATGCCTACACAAGCAGAATATAATTTAGCTAAACAAAGGCTACGGGTTAAATATTTTAAGATAAATTTGCTTAATTATCAATTTCAAAATGTTGGTGAATTGACAGGTGATACGATTGAAACACCAAGTTTTACGATTGATGCAAATTCAGATATTCGTAGGACTTGTAGTATAGTATTTACTCCTAGAGATAGTTCTTTTGATATTAGACAAGGAAACAAGATTTGGCTTGATAAATATGTTCAAGTATTTGTCGGTCAAAAAGATATGAGAACAAATGAGATAGAATATACAAATATGGGGATTTATATGATTAATAATCCCCAACGTGTATATTCTGCTACTGATAACACTTTAACAATTCAAGGCATTGACTTAATGGCTAGAATGACGGGTTTAAGGAATGGTAATTTACAAGGCATACCTTATTTAGTACCTCAAGGTTCAAATGTTCGTGTTGCTATTATAGCTTGTCTTGAGATAGCTGGGTTTACAAAATATGTTGTCGATGAATGTGAAATTGATGTACCTAACGATATTAAAATTGACGTAGGCGGTACTGTATATCAGATATTAACAACATTAAGGGATATATTGCCGAATTATCAGATGTATTTTGATGTAGACGGAGTATTCCATTACAACAAAATTCCTAGTGGCAAGAATGAACAAGTTATGGTTGATGATGATATATGGAATGTGAATGTGGTCAACTATCAAAAGGCAACTAGCTTTGAAACGTTAAAGAACTCCATTGAAGTGTTCGGCAAGACGCATGATATTAAAAATTACGGTGGTCAAGCAACTATTGATGGAGATACATACAAAATATCTATAGCTGGGGTTAAGAAATTAAGGAAAAATACTAAGATAGGGTTTAATACGAATATTGATTTGGGACAGACTAAGAAATTGTCAGTAACAACAACCAAGACTAAGGTAAATAGTTCCACAGGTGAGGTTACAACCGAAACAACAACTGAAACTTATCCTATTAGAACTTCCAAAGGCGTTGTACCGACATTTAAAGATGAAGATACTTATTATGTGGTCAAGTTTGTGTTTGGTGCTGACCATTGGGAATTTACTAATGTTCAACAAGTAGAAAATCCCGTTGTTGCCATTATCAGCGATGATGTTTATATTATTAATGATGAAAGCGTTGTAGAATTAACAGATGGTATGACATATACATTCAGAACTCCAAAGACAGGGTGTGAGAATGTATACTTACCTTATTTTAGAATTAACAACCTAAAGAAGCTAGAGATTAAAAACACTGTCAAGTTAAGGAATGATACAACTTATACATTGAAATATTTTGAAGCAAGTGAATATGACCAAGAGAAATATTTTCAATTTATGGGTGAGGTAACTCCATATGCTCAAATTAAAGAAGAAAATCCAGATAGTCCATATTATGTTGGTGGGTCTGTTGGGGAGATTAGGCAAGTTTTACAAGGTGGAGATTATGATAATATCTACACAAGCGATTTGGCTATGGAAAGAGCAAAATATGAGTTATATAGGTTATGTAGATTACAAGACAGCGTAACAATAAATACCATTCCTATTTACTGGTTAGATGTAAATTGGTTGATAGAGATTACTTTACCCAATAAATATGGAGTAGAAGAAAAAGAATTATACATGATTAAATCTATAAATATAGGCTCTGGATTAGGAGTTACTCAAAGTATTACTGCTTCCAAATATTATCCATTTTACGATGAATAATTATATAGTAAAAGGACAGTAGGTTACAAACTATTTTCTAATCCCCTTATTAGAATTACTTTTACTATATCTATATTTATGAAAAGAAAGGGTTGTATGATGAGTGTTAAAGTTAATGAAGAAATTTGGAAACCGATAATTTCGTTGCAAAAATACAATAAATATTATGAAATTTCTAATTTTGGTAATGTTAGAAATAAAAACCATTATGTCTTAAAACAACAAAAGGGAAGACATAATGAATATAGACGTATTATGTTAATTAGAGGATGTTCTTTTACTATACATAGACTTGTGGCAGAAGCATTTCTTGACAAAACAGATTTTAAATATTGTGATTATGAAGATATTAATAGTATTGATTTAGATAAACTAAAAATCAATCATAAAGACGAAGACCCTTCTAATAATCACGTAGATAATCTTGAGTGGTGTACGGATAGTTATAATTGTTCTTATGGTACAAGAAATGAAAGAAGAGCAGAAAAAATGAGGATTCCAATAAAACAATATTCTTTAAACGGAGAATTTATTAAGGATTGGGATGGAGCTTATATAGTGAAAAAGGAATTAAATTTTAAAACGGACACGCATATTATAGAATGTTGTGAAGGCAAAAGGAAGACTGCCTATAAATATATTTGGAAATATGCTAATTATGACGAAGAATAAAGGAGATTTTAATTATGGCAAATGAAACAGTATTGTTTAAACGTGGTGATAGTGCTACAATTACTAGCACACCGATAACAGACGGACAAATACTTTTTGATACAAGCGGCAATGGTAAGATGTACTTAGACAATGGTACGACTAGATTAGCAATGGGTGGTTCAGTTACGATTGATTCAACCCTTTCTAAGACTTCGACCAATGCAGTTCAGAATAAGGCAGTCACAGGTAATATTTTAAATAGTTTAGCAGAAGTTAGTGCGGCTACACAACAAAATACGATTGCTGGTGCTTTGGCATTAAAAGAGGTAAACAGTAGTTTGGTAAGTGATATTTATGTTGGCGAAGATAAAAAACTTCATAAAATTATCGGAGGTGCTGATACAGTGTTAAATTTTAGCCAAACAACAACTGTTCTTTATTATGGTTTTTATAGCAAATATGGTACTCATCGTATCACAACTGAAAGTAAGCCTAAATTCATATATGCTTACACATCCGTTACAACCTTTGCTATATATTCAGATGGAACTATTTTTCAAGAAGAAAATTCCAGTAATCAACCACAATATATAGCAATATCTAATATTGCAGATGATGGTTTTGATATAACTCAAAAAAGTAATAATTCTGGTAATCATTTTATTCTGTATGCGTTGTAAATATATATTATGAAATCATAATTGGATGGATGGTAAAACGATAATTAAATAAATTCGGAGTTTAGGTGGTTTATCATTCGCCCAGGATGAAAATGGTAAATGGGGTTACAAGGTAGGTGCTGATGCAGTAATCCCTTTTAGCTCTGATGGAACAGTAACATTGATATTTCCAAATCAGAGCAGATATGCCGATCAAGCCGGTACTGTAGTAAGTGGGACATTGACATTATCTATTGATTCGGATGGTGTTTCTATAGTGTCAAACAATATATCTATACAAACGATTTATGTACAAAGACCAAATATGACTGCTACTTGGACACCTACTATAACAGCAGAGCTTTTATAACTGTGGTGTCCATGAAATACCTGTAATTCTAAAATTAGATGCGCTACAACCATAGGTATTTGATTTTCCCCCAACCGTCATAGCTGATCCGGAACCTGTAATGGTGTGATTTGTTATTGTGCCATCAGTTATAGTTACAGTAATTTTACCGGAACCCGAACCAACACCGCCATCATTTGTGCTCATGGCCATAGAAAAAGCATAATCAATAGTAAGGATACCGTTTGCTCCAGAGCTAAAAGGGAAAACTGTATCAGCACCTCCTAATGTTGTTTTGTAACCAGTGATTTTACCTGTTGTTTCATCTATAATCGGCTTGAAGCCACCCAAGTCATTCAAACTACTGTTTGTAACACTTTTAACCATAATTTTCTACTTGACATTTGTTCATTTTTATATTATAATATATCTATCAAAAGAAAAGGGGTATAGTAATATGAAAGAACAAATTAAGAGTAGAATTTTAGTTGAAATGCATAGTGTTTTAAACAGAGAACAGTTGCAAGAGTTGAAGATGTGTTTGGATAGGAATTTATACAATGTGGTAATTGAAAGTGAATGCAATGAGTTGATGGTGAATCATTATCCTTCTAATGAAGAAATGATTAAGAGATATTATGCTGATTTAGTTATTAGTGGTAAGTCTGATAGAACTATCGAACAGTATATGAATCAGATTAGATTATTCTTTGGTGTGGTCAATAAGAATTGGCATGAAGTTAATAAGGACGATGTTGTGTTCTTCTTAGGCTCTTTATTAAAGAACAGCAAGATGAAGAAAGTATCTATTGACAATAAAAGGCGTTGCGTTAAGACATTCTTCAACTTCTTAGAAGATAATGATTATATTACAAAGAATCCGTTCAAAGGCGTTAGTAAGGTGAAGTATGAGCAGAAGAAAAAGGAATATCTTACAGATGATGAAGTTATTAAGATTAGGGATTGTGTGATTGAAAATGGTGACAAGAAAAAGATAAGAGATTTAGCTATTATTGATTTTTTATTAAGTACGGGTGTTCGAGTATCTGAATTTGTCAATTTGAAGCAATCAGACGTTGACTTGAATAATGGTACGGTTAATGTATACGCTACAAAAACAAGAGAATGGAGAACTGTATATTTAGATTCTAATGCTAAAAAGCATTTAATTGATTATTTGAATACAAGAAATGATTATTCTGAGTATTTATTTGTAAATAAAAAGAAAAGATTAAGTAAGAGTACAGTAGAGAACATATTGCGTAAGTATGGGAGAAAATCACATATTAACAAGCATTGTTCTGTACATTTGTTTAGAAAGACTTTGGCAACAAAGTTGTATAAAAAAGGAATGGATGTATCTAAAATTGCAAAGATTTTAGGGCATCGTTCTGTTAAAACAACCGAACTATATTATCTCACTATTTGTGAAGAAGATGTTCGGCATGAATATAAATCATTATGTTAAAAAGAAAGGAGTTTTATATGTCATATATAAAATTTTTGAATAGTGATGAACACTTAGATGGTACAGTTAGAGTTATTGATGAACATACCATTGAGGTTACTGGTTGTAATCAAAATCTAAGTGGTCTACAATGGTTTACAGACAGTGATATTATGTTTGGCGATTATAGCAAATTTAAGTATGACTACGCTGAACCAAACTTAGGGGATAAAGTATATAAATACACAAATGATAATCATAAGTGGAAAAAGCCCATTTATACTACGACATTTAATGTCAGTGGTGGTGGAACTGCAAAAGGAGCTTTAACACAAAAAGTTGAAAAGTACGAAGATTTGGTTGTTCCAACAATTACAGCAGAAGAGAATTATTTATTTGATGGTTGGGTTCCTGTAATTCCTACAAGTGGTGATATTACAGAGAATCAAACATTTACGGCACAATTTACTTATGTTGAACCATTAGAATCCGTAAAGACTCGTAAAGTTGATGAAATGAATCAAATTCAACAACAGACTATTGAGAATGGATTTAATGCAACTTTAACAGATGGAACAGTTGAACATTTTACTCTTACAGAACACGATCAAACTTCATTGCTTGGTCTTGTAGGTCAAGTTCAAATGGGTGTAGAAGAAATCCCTTGGCACACAAGTGACCATGATGAACACTGTAAGTATTATTCCAATGCTGATATGAATATTATTACCACTATGGCTACTGCGTATGTCACATATCATGTAACATATTTCAGAGATCTAAGAATTTATATTAATAAAGGTTTAAATACTAAGGAAGAAGTAGAAGCTGTAGAATATGGTATTATTATTCCGGAAGAATACAAGTCTGAGGTGTTAAAAGACCTTGAATCTCAAATGAATAAGTTAAATGCAATGGTATAATTTAGGAGAATAATATGAAGTATATATTAGGTAAATTAGGTTTGTTTATATCTGTAGGCTTTACTTATTATATGCTAGAATGTTTCTTTCGAGGACGATCGCATTGGTCTATGTTCTTGCTTGCTGGATTTTTAGGCGTATTCGTAATAGACGGTGTGAACAATGTTTTATCATTTGAATGTGACTATCTTATACAAGTGTTAATTGTAACAACCCTTTGCGCAATAGCAGAGGGTTGTTGTGGTTTAATTGTAAATGTATGGTTAGGGTTAAATGTATGGGATTATTCAAATATGCCTTGGGGAACATTTTTCTTTGGACAATGTAATATTATATTCTGCCTTGTGTGGACGGCTTTAGTCACCTTGTTTGGAATATTTTATTGTGATGGATATGATTATTATATAATGAAGATTAATCCTTGCCCTTATTATAAAATGTTCGGCAAGGTCTTTTTACGTTTCAAAGAAAGGAAAGACACATGATAGAAGATTTAAGAAAGATTATTACAGATATGAGAGCAAATGGTTTGTCTTTAAATACATTGATACGAATAGTAAAAGAGATGTATCGTGTTAAATAGAAAGGAGTACATATTATGCAAGAAGCAATTCAATTATTAGGTTTATTAGAATTGGCTGTTATTAGCAATATTTTAGGTGGATTATACGTTAATGTGAACATTAAGGATTTTAAGTTTGAATGGCAAAAGCTAGTTAATGGTATTATTAAAGCCGTTATGGTGATGTTTATGTTTTTGTCTTTAGCTTATATTTTAGAGCAAGTTCCTAGTTTAGTTGATACATTAGGTATGCAACCTAAAACTATGATTATTAGTGCCATTGGTATTTATGTTGCTAAAACTGGTCAACATTTAATCAATATTTTTGGACTAAAGAAAGATGAAATAAAAAAGGTTGAAGATGACATTCAAGCTAAAATTGAAGAAGAATACATGGATAGATAGGAGGCGGTAATATGACAGTTAAAGAATTTCTTGATAAGATTGTTGATAATACCGTCTTAGATTGTAACAGAAATAATCTATTGCCTAGCCCTACATTGGCTCAAGCAATTATTGAGAGCAGATATGGCACTAGCACATTAGCAACTCAAGCCAACGCTTTGTTCGGTATCAAGGCTAATTCTAAGTGGACAGGAAAGACATATTCTATCAATACAAAGGAATATAAAGATGGTCAATATGTAACTGTTGTAGCCGCATTTAGAGCATATGACAGTTGGGATGATTCTATTGCAGACCATAATCAATTTCTATTGAAAAATAAGCGTTATAGCAATCTTATAGGTGTAAGAGATTATAAGGAGTATTGCAAGTTAATCAAGCAAGATGGATATGCAACAAGTCCAACTTATACACAAACATTGATTGATTGTATTGAGAAATATAATCTTGCTCAATATGATGTTACTACAGAAGATAAAAAGGATGAAGAAGTAATTGAACCTACAACTCCATTTGTTCAAAAGAAGTTTAATATTCACGCTGGTCATAATCCTAGTGATATGGTTGCGTGTGGTTCTATTGGTTATTTAGACGAGTCTACGGAGAATAGAAACGTATGTAATGGTCTTATCACTGCATTGACAGATATGGGACACATTGCTTACGATTGTACTTGCAATGATGGAATAAGTCAAAAGGACGTTCTACAAAAGATTGTTGCTAAATGCAATTCACATGACGTTGACTTAGATATTTCTATTCACTTTAATGCACTTAGTAAAGAAACTGAAAAAGATGGCATTACAAAGGGTGTAGAAGTATGGATTCATCCTAATAACAAGGGTAAGGAAGTTGAAGATACTGCAAAGGCTATTTGTAGTGCCGTAGCTAATTTAGGTTTTACTAATCGTGGTGTAAAGTATAGTGACGGACTATATGTATTAAAGAATACAAAAGCTCCTGCTATGTTGATTGAATGTTGCTTTGTTGATGATCCAGACGATTTTGAACTGTATGATTGCGAAAAGATGGTTAAGGCTATCTTATTAGGTCTTACTGGTTCTGAGGGAGTTGACAAACCACAAGTTGATGATCAAGAATGTTATTACACTGTTGTACTCGGCTACTATGCTAATGAAAGCGGTGCTTTAACATTAAAGAAACAACTTGAAGATTATGGATATTTATTAAATCCTAGTGATGATGAATTGCATAAGGGCATTGTAACAAGTATACAAAAAATTCCAAAGGAATACTTAGGATAATATTATGGGGAGAGGTCTTAATTGACCTCTCCCCATTTTTTACTTTTGATTAGTAGACCCAAACCCGCCATTTCTCTTTGTATGTACTTTGTCTTCTTTAGCTAGATAATACTTGTTTAAAATTCCTTGAGCAAAAGCATCACCACTTTTTAATTCAATAGTTTTATTCTCAAGTGTATCATTTGTAATCTTAATAAAAATATGACCTTCATTGTCAGACTCATAATAGTCGCTATCAATTATTCCTACAGTATTGTCTAATTGGCAACGATACTTAAATCCAAGACTACTTCTCGGATAGATTTGTAATACATAATTTCTTTTCATCTTACATCTAATACCTGTAGGAATTTTGACTGTCGTATTAGGCACGATATTCAAATCAATAGGTGTATAGAAATCATATCCTGCGCTACCACTTGTGGCACGTTGAGGCAGTTTGATTGAGTCATAAAACGGTCTAATAAATGAATCTAAGTCAACTGTTTCAATAGTTTCATCTTCAAGTTTTCTTGTTGCTTGTAAATTAAATGTCTTAACAAAGTCCTTAAAGAATTGTTCATATGATACTTTTTCAAATTGTGTGATTGTTCTAAACATTTTTATTCTCCTTAGTTTTCTTCCAAATATTGATACATTCAAAGAAATTAATTGTTAAAATAATTAGCCATAATGCAATACTAATAATTGCGATGGCTGTCGTAAATGCAGAAGATGCTTGTGTTAAATAATATACTTGCGTTAAGATAATCATAAAGTCAAGCATACATACGTATAAATTTTCCATATTTTTCTTCCTTTCTTTACTTTACTTGCATATTTAGATTAGTTACAATCTTAGCACCATTGATTTCTTTGCCACTCTTAATATCTTTCTTCAATGTGGTCTTATCTGCCAATACTTCAATCTTTTCCTTGATATATTCTTTAGGTAATGAATCCATATCATATACATCAACAGAATCAGATTTTCTGTATGACAACTTCATTCTAGGTGTTTCCATCTTAAACTCATTAAGACCCTTTGTGTCAACAATACCATCTTCATTAGTATACTTCATACGGATATAATTGTCAATACGATTCTTAATACGTTCAGCTAAGTTTTCCTTAACTTTTCTACGTTGAGCAATATTCTTTTCTTCTGTCTTAAATGCTTCAATATCTGCTTGTAGGTTCTTGTAGAAACACATGGAGTTCTCAATCTTTTCATTTAAAGCCATTTGAATTTCATCAAATTTAGTATTAAAAGAATCCTCGTCAAGGATTTCACCAGTATCAGGATCACACATATAATCCTCTAATACTCTTAACTGATAATCAATTTCATATAAATTAGCCATATTATCTCCTTTCTAATCTGTTATTTCTACTTTATAAGCATATAACGCTTCATATAATTTTTGTGGTATTTTGTCTTTATATTCATTTGCAATTTCTTTAATATATTGTTCTTTTACTTTCTTATATGCTTGAAATGCTTCTTCTGTAGTTTCAAAATGTCCAATATAATGTCCTCTCATTTCTGCTCTATATGGTTTTGATTTTGTTTTAGTTAATTGTACGCCAATAGGGTATTTACCTCTATTTACATTGCATTTTGTAAATAGAGTATTAATATTTTGCGGAACAAATATACAAGTGCTAGGACTATATATTTTATTTCCTTTCACAAGAATATCTTTATCTAAACATACTCTTTCGTTTGGAATCTCATAATAGTTTTCATTAAACCATTTCTCAAAATTTTCAAAACACAACCATTCATCACAAACAGAGCATCCAATATAAGTAGGCTGACGTTTTTGATAAGTTGTTAAATAACATCTCTGAATCATAGAGTTCCACACATCATAGGATTTTTTATTCTTCTTATCTATCTTAGAGGTTGTATTTCCAAGGCAAACATTACAAGAGCATTTTAAAAATGGAGCATATATATTTTTAATATTTCCACTTTTAAATCTATCATATCTACTGTTCGTTTTATATTTATGTTCGTCTTGAAATTCTACTGTTATATCATTACTTTTTCTATATTCAATAATTTTCATTAAACAACCTTGATTATTATAATTTTCTTCCCCTACTCTGTCATTGCGTATTTCCATATAGCTTTTTTAAACCTTTCGTTCTCTTCGTTAGAATCTGTTAATAATCTAATAGAAAATGGTTTTGATAAATCTAAAGAATAATAAGCCATTAAAGACTTTCCATCATATACACAGTTTCCTTCTCCAATATCAATATTTGATTCAAATGATGTTGTAATCTTAATAAATTCCTTTAAATCCTCATACTTTAACTTAATCTTTATACCATTCACTACAATCAACTCCTTTCTTAATTGTTACATTATCTTTGAGATAACATTCAATATTGTCTTCGTTATTATCTGAAAATGAGGTTCTGCCGTTTTCATATACACAAATCACATCTTCTAAATCAAAGTGAATAAAAGCAAAATGCCTATAAATAACTTTTCCATCAGAAGTAGCAATAACTAATGGTGTATCAACAGGAACTTTGTTCCAATCAATTTCTGGCTCTTTGTATTCTGAATTAGCCCATTCCTTAATAGTTATCCCACATGATATTTCTTTATTATAGAAGTCGCAATACGCACAATCATTAATAGTATCACATGAACATAACACTCCATTTCTCATACTAACACTATTTCCATTACAAGCAATGTCAAGAATTTCTTTTGCGTATTTTTCTTTGTTTAACATAATTATCTCCTTTCATATTGCCAACCATTATTAGTTGTGTAATAAATATTTCTTATACCAAGTTCCTCAAGACGTTTTGAACACCCTCTGCATGGCTTTGTAAGCCTTGTATTTCCATCTTTTCTTTTACTATACACAAATATACTACATTTACTTAAATCACCCTTAAATGACCTTGTAGCGTGTTGTAAAGCCATAATTTCAGCATGAAGTCCATTGTTTTGACGCTCAACATCATATTCTCTACCATTTGCATTACGATATACATTATATGCTTTCTGAATAGGATTAGACTTTGTTATATTATACCCTACTGAAATTACTTTGTTTTTATACATGAGTACAGCACCTATCTTGATATGACAATCACTAAACTCACTTGCGTTTTTGGCTAACTTAAATCCACGTTCTATATTCATAATTATCTCCTTCACTATGAACATATTATACCATAGAATTGCTAATCTGTCAACCCATATTTGTTAATCATGTCTTGTCTAACCCAATTAAAATAATCAACACGACATTCATAACAATCATTGCAATCAATAGTCATTTTATCTGCATATACACATAGTCCTCTACTATCATGGTCTAATTGAGTGATAAAATCTTCTAACTCCTGTCTTGTCAAATATATTCTCCTTTTACATGACCGCTTAATACACCTTTAGATTGTAGATATTCCATCCATTCTTCAACTTGTTCATATACAATTAAAGCTGGTTCAAATGTAGGATTTTTACGAAGCATAGATTGATAGTCATACGGTTGACAAAAATCTTCATCTAACACATCAATACGAATATCAGAACCATCTTTTGGAATTGACACGCTAAAGGAAATGTCAAAACCTTTGTATCTTGTTTCTTTAGGAAATTTAATGCTTTTACAAAAGTACCAATTTGGTTCATAATAGTTAGTAAAACCAATTTCTTTCATTTCTTCGTCTGATAAAATATGTGCTTTAATTTTAGAATTTGCCCCATGACTGTTTACTTTTACTTCTTCATTAAACATAAAAATCACCTCCTTTATGATATGTATTATACCATATAAGGAGGTGAATGTCAAGTATAAAATTGAAAATAAGTACCACTTTTGGTTTTGGTCTTAGGTTTATACAAATTGTTGCATTGTTGATTTACAGTTCTATCAGATATTCCAGTTTTATTATGTGCTTCTGCTATATTATAAAATCTGTTTAATTCTTTATCGGTTTTATAATCATATTGGATAACTATTTTTGGTGGATTGATATTTCCATCTTTTTGAAATCTAAAATAAACTTCTTTTCTCACAGGAATAAAATATTTTGCTTGGTTAGTGATAGTCCGCAATGGAATATTTGTTTCTTTACTTGCAATTCTACAACTGCCATAATTTGATAATAATTTTCTTGTGTATACATCATACATAGATACTGGCATAGACTGAGAATCATCATAGCCTTTGTCATTTACCATTAACCCATCATCAACTGCTTGTTGAGTGTTTTCTTGTACTGTGCCCCACTTTAAGTTGGTATAATGGATATTTTCTTTATTGTTATCTTTGTGCATAACAATAGGATAATTGTTAGGATTTGGAACATATGCTTGTGCCACTAATATATGTACTCTTCTTTGTTTGTTTCCATTTTTGTAAGTAATGCCACAATAAACATATCCGTTGTGATTATTAACAAAGTTTCTTTTTAGATAAAACATATCATTGTCATAATCTTTGTAAATTTTACCGCTTGGAGTTATATAATCAGTTTCGCTATCTTTTATTTGTCTAAGTTCTTCTATTATATCATCTTTGCTAATAAGTTTATTAGTTAATTTTCTTTTAGCCATAAGTATCTCCTTATAAATAAAAATCTCTTATTTGCTTTAATTATATCACAAATAAGAGATTTTGTCAAGCTAAATATTTAAAATTTTTATATTGTCTTGTGTACTATTTTTTATATCAATAAGTCTTTGATTGGAACTTCCTCTAAATTTTAAAGATATATCTCTTAATGATTCAATATATCTTCCGTCTACAAGAACATTACATTTGTTTACTACTTGTTTAAGACTGTCATTTTTTTGAATTTCTTCCCATGTAAAAGCTGTATATAGCCATATGTCTTTACTAGGTAAAAATCCAAGAACAGAATCAATCAAAGATTCAACCGCATTGATATTATAAGGTTCTAATGGATGACCACCAGTTATTGTCAATCCTTGTATATATGGTTTAGATAAGCAATTAAGTATGTAGTCTTGTGTGTCTTGTGTGTATTCTTTGCCATATTTGGGATTATGAGTAAGAGGATTAAAACATCCATTACAATTTTGACTGCAACCACTTACCCATATAGTAGTTCTGAACCCCTCTCCATTTAATGTGTCACAAGGCTCAATTCCGCTATAATACATTATTCACAACAACCTTTCGTAGAATTATTATGTCTATGAGCAATTTCTTTCATTTTGTTGTCAACAGATTTTCTTTGAGCAAGGTCAGAAAAATACCCACATAATCTACGAATAATACTCATAAACATAGGGTCTTTATTTCCACATTGAGGACATTCAAAATCCTCGTTTTTTGTACCTATTGTCTTCATCATTCCAACATAACCACATTTAAAACACTTGTCAGCGGCTACATTAACACCAAAATAATGACATTTATCATAAGCATATCTTACAATATCTTCAATAGCTTTGGTGTTCTTTGTAATATCCCCCAATTCACAATATTGAATTGCACCGCCTCTAGGAATGTAAGACATTTGACTCTCAATATCAATTTTATCAAAAGCATTTATATCTTCATTTGACGGATAGTGAAAAGAATTTTCATAATATCCTTGGTCATTTACGCCTTCAATAATTCCAAAATCTTTAATATCTTGTTTACAGAATTTAGTAGCAAGTGTTTCTGCTGGTGTTGAATATAATGAAAATCCTATATTTGTTTCTTCCTTTAATTTATCACAATAATTTGAAAGGAATTGAATCATTTTCTTTCCTTTTTTAATCATTGTTCTATCTTCATCAAATGATTTACCATATAAGGCTTTAAGTGCATTATGAACCCCAACATATCCGATAGAAATTGATGAACGGTCTTTATATAATAATTTTTCTATTGTTTCATGTGGTTGTAATCTATCAACAATACCATACATATAAAGAATTGGAGCTTGTTCTACTCTGACAGTTTTTAATTGATTGTGTCTAATCATATGAATAGGAATTACATAATTATCAAGAGTATCTTTTAATAGTTCATAGAATTTGTTTTCATCACCATTAGCCATAATTGCATGACGAACTAAATTCACTGATACAACGCCTTGATTAAAGCCGTAAGGGACATATTCTCCTTTATCATTTTTGATTGGTTGTAAGAAGCTTCTACATGACATAGGGGGCTTATATGAACCAGTAACTTCAACAACTTTATCATACATTAAATAATCGGGGTAACATCTTAAACTTGAACATTTAATAGCAAGTTGAAATAAATGATAATAAGGGTCTGTTTTTTCAAGATTGTTGCCACGCCTTACTTCAAATACCATTTTAGGAAATTCTGGCGTTCTTCCATCTAATCCTCTAATGCGTTGATTTAAGAACCCTTCACATACCATTTCTTGAATCTTTTGTGTTTCTTCATCCGCATTTTCATCAACTGTATTAACTTCAATCGTTAAGAATGGAGACTCACCTCTGCTATTCATAAGAGTCTGGATTTCATACTCAAGGCTTTGGCAACCATCTTTTATTTCTTTCTTTAAATGTTCCCAAGCATAAGGTTCTCTTTTATCTTTGTTTTCAACCCATTTTTCAGCGTCTTGTCTATATTTTTCAAGACTTTTCTTTGCATACTTAGCAAGCCCTCTTGTAAGGTTTGGAAATGTTACACCACCATAACAATTAGAAGAAACATGACTTGAAATTTGGCTAATAAGAGCAATAGCAACTTCGTATGATTTAGAGTCTGTAATAGGAGCATTACCTAAGATAGCACCATATTCTAATGTATTTTCCCAATTTACATTAATACAATTAAAAATAGGCAATCCTGCATAATTCATATCGTGCACATACATTTTTTTACCATGTTCACGCATAATTTTTTCGGGAAAAAATAATCTTTTCGCTTGGTCAATAATTGTAACGTCTGCAATCATAGGTTTTAATGTTTGTAATTTTCTTCCGTCTTTATTAGCATTATTTCTTGTTTCTTCATTTGTGCCATCTTTAAGACCAAAGATTTCATAATCAAGATTAGTTACGGTTAATCGTCTAAGTTCTCTCATATAACGGAATCGGATATATGCTTTAGCAACATCCTTTCTGTTCGTAGCCATTAGTTTCTTTTCAATAATATCTTGAATTTCTTCGACTTGCAAATCTTTAGACTTATCAATTTTTTCAATATCTGATGCAATCGAATGGATTTTTCCTAAAGATTCTCCTGTCAATTTACCATCAACTTCTACAAAAGCACTTTCCATAGCTTTAATAATCTTTACAATATTAAATGGTTCAATTTTACCATCGCGTTTAATTACATTCATCTAATCCAAATCTCCTTACAATCTTCTTCATCATTACATTCCATAAATTCCATTTGTAATAATTCATCTCTTATTTTGTCATAATCGTTAATTCCATATTCTTCACATTTTATCTGCCCTCCTTTAAACCATAATAGAGCAATTTGTTCATATGGTCGCTCTAATAAATACTCCTTTAGTGTCATTAGTAATTATATCCTCCTTCCTATTTATAAAATGTATGACCGCTTTTATCTGTAAATTGTTTAGTCCAATCATTCCATTCATTAGGACTAGAATCACTTCTAAAAGCAATACAGCCATTAGTAGTGTCTTCTATCATGTACGCATACAACAACGCATATACTGTTGAATCACTAATATTGTTGCGACCATAAGCAAACTGATTGTTTTGTGTAATCAGCTCAACAGGGTCAGTCGGAAATTGGTCTGACTCAATTCTGTTTAAGATTACATTGGCAACATTTACCTTACAATCAAAACTTGCTTCATGTGTTTCAGTTTCAATACATTTAAGCATCATTGTAATTTCACGCTCTGTGAACACATCGTAAGGCGTTTCGGGTAAATCATCAAGTTCATAAATATTGAACAGTGCGTTGTAATATAACTGAAACCATATATATTTATCTTGGTCTTTGATATTTTCAATTAAATCCAAGAAATGTAAGCACTCTTCCTTTTCTCGTTCACTTTGATTATACTCTTGATTATACTCCATTTCAGTGCATTTGTCAACATATTTATCATTTAATTCATTATAATGAATGTTTGCCCTCTCAATGTCCCCCTGTAAGCTCGTATTAGCTGATTCTAGGGCTTTAATTTGTTCTTGCTTAGACTTTATCGTGTACCCCATAATCATAAAAATTAGAGCCAATAAAACGATTCCTACACACTGAATAATAATATTATGCTTTTCAATCTTCATTTATTCCTTCTCCTTTCGTTCTCTCCCTTAATAATCTCTCCAAATTTGTCAATCTTTCTTGAATACTATCAATGGTAATTGCATTTGCAAGAGTTGTAGGGTCAATAATTTCAACAACTTCTTTTCTTGCTCTGCTCATATCTGTATATATAATATTCTTATTCAAAGATTTCTCAAATTGTGGGGTTACTAATGTAATTACGTAAGGGCATTCACTACCTTGTAATTTATAACTTGTTAAACTATAAGCAAGTAATAAATTATCTTGTAATTTCTTGTCAAATACAATAATATCTTCATCAAATTGAGCAATAATATTATCATCATCAATATCTAATATTCTGCCAATTTCACCATTCATAACAGAAGTTGTTTCAACGTCTTCTACTGTAAGGGCGTTGCCACTATTCTTAATTTCATTATATCCACTTAAAGTAAGGATTTCATAAGTGTTTTGACAATTAAGAATAATATCATTTACTTTGAAAAAGACTTCTTTCTTTCTAATAATTTTTTTGATAAACTTCCCCTCTTGAATATCTGGATTTACAATCTTTTGTATCTCATTGTTTAAGTTAATAGTTCCAAAATCTGTCACGTTCCAACAAGTAATAACAGCAATATCAATAGGTTTAATTCCTCTATTTAAGAACCTTTTATATTCATCTACAACTTGTTGAACCTCTCCATTATATCTGACGTAAGTGTAATCATTATTCTCACCTATGGACACTCTATCTTTGTTATAATCAAGTTCGTCAATGTAAAATTTCTTATCATAAGCATCGGTAGCCATCTTGTACAATCCACCCTCACCATAACGGAACACTTTAGTTAGATTGCAAATAGGAATGATTCCGCTGTTGATAATGTCACGCATAGGACAACCACATGATATAGGAGCAATTTGCCCTAAATCCATGTTAATAATAATTCTTGCGTTTTCGTTAGCAATAGCATTGATTAACATACACATAAGGTCAATACCAATCATTGAACCCTCTTCAATAATAAATACATCTGACCATATGCCGAAAGGATTAGATAAACAAGCCTTGTGAATAGTTGAAGTAGGTCTACCATTGGTTAGAATTTTAAGTGCTTTCGCTACTCTCCCTGTAGGCGTCAGTAGACTATATGTCATATTGTTATCTTCTAACATATTGATTAAGGCTAATGTTGTTGCAGATTTGCCCGTCCCACCCTTAGCATTGACAATAGTAATATTACTTTCACAAAACGTCTTTAAGATGTTCTGTTGTTCCTCTGTAAGTTCACCATCTTTAATCTTAGTATACTTAGTATAATCAATGTCTAACTTAGTAGAATTTTTATACTTATTAACAATGAAATCTGCAATTTTACATTCTGCCATATAAGTAGCCATGATTGATACTGTTTTGTTCTTTTCGTTATAATAAAATAAATCATTATTTGTGACAACAGGAACAATTAAAGGCTCTAAATCTTTTGCTTGAGTATATTCTTCAAGAATATAATTATATAAAGCATTAGCATCTAATAAAGTGTCACCTTCCATTGCTTCATTTTTTTTCAACACACTTAAAATCAAATAGGCGCATCTCATTTCACTTACTTTTAAGTCTGGTCTTAACTCCATAATCATTCTATCAGCAAATTCAAAAGAACGACCAAGTGTTGAGATTAAGACTTTGTAAGGATTGGATTGAATTTCTTTAGCAATATGTTCTTCATCAAGGTACTCTTCAATTAACTTCCTGCAGTCACTTACATCAAATTTGTAATCCTTAAAGTGCTGAATAATACCAAGGTATTTATATTTTTCAAGTAGGTTTCTTGAATAAGCACCAAGGTATATTTCTCCGACACCTTTAATTCTACTTACATCAATAATATCTTTGCCCTTAGTTAAAATCAATTCAATGAAATCGGGATATGCTTCTAAGATATTATCAGCAATTCTTTCGCTTGTGGTGCAATCCATAAGAATTTCTTTCTTTTGGTCTAAAGTAAGTGTTGATACATCAAAATTGCTCATAGATGGAACTGATAAAATCTTATATGTACTACCATATCTTTTGTCATATGCTATTTCTTCAATCTCAATTTCATAGTCTTTATTTTCATCTATATATGAATCGTTGCCTTTACTTGAAAAAGTGAAGTAAGGGCTTAATTTAACACTTTCATTATGGTCAATGGGACTCCATGAAAATATTCTATAATCGTCTTTCTTAAAACAACACTTTATACATCTCGCTTTTAATGTTATACTTTCGCTCATTTTTTACTCTCCTTAAATTCTATATATCCATTTTTTAATAACCATTGACTATCTTCAATAAACTTTATGTATTCTTTATAATTATCTAATGTAACATTGTGTTTATTACAGAAATCATTCACAAACTTAATCTTCTTATTTGCAATTTCAATTTCTTTTAACATAAAAATATCTCCTTTTATTGATATAGTAATTATACCATGAAAGGAGATATTTGTCAAGTTAAAATTTACCTAAAATATTTATCACAAATCTTACCCCATTCTTCTTGTGAAATTCCGCCTCTGTCATACTTTTCTTCTAAATTGTAAAGACACTGTTTAAGATAACGGTCTGTATGCCAATCATCAAATAGTGGTTCGTATTCATTATTATTAGTTACAACCAATACATTTAATCGTCCACCGAATATATTTGTTACCATTCCTATACTTAAATTGATATATTGATTTAATTTACTTCTTGTTTTATCAGATACATTATATCCACGTTTTTCCATTTCTTGAATAACTAAAATACAATAATATCTAAAATGATTCAAGTCATAATCCATAATAGGATTGATAAGAATGTGATTAGTTATACCTTTTTCATAAATATCTTTAGCAATAGCCACACATTCTCTTAACTGAGAACACAACTGTTGTCTAGGTAATACATCTAATAAATCATAATGCCATAATCTCATATTTTTAATCCTTTCTAATCAACTAAAATGGTAGAAATATGCTATATTACTTAATAAATACTCTTCCCAATCCTCTTGTGTTGGTAGTTCATCAATCTGTTTCTTACAAGCCAATAATGTAATCTGTCTACAAAAACAAGCTATATCTTCTAAATTTAAAATTTTCTTAATTGCTTCATACTCTCTTAATATAACCAAGACCAAATTAGATAACCGATTGCCGCTATAAAATGTAACGCTACAAACAGTAAAGCTAAAATATTATAAACATCTGGTTTGTAACTTCTTCCATATACACTTCGTTGAATACCTTTATCTTTCAAATCATCTAATTCTAATAAAGCCCTTGTCCATGCAACGGTATAGCAATAAAGAATTAATGCTCCACCTAAAAATACACTTGTAATTTTCCCCATCAATGATAATCCAAACAACATATCTTCCATATACTTACTCCTTCACAATATACTTACTTAATGAATCAATTTCATTTTTCAATTCTTCAATACGAGATTTAATTTCTTCCCATTCTTCTGTTTCAAAATTATAATAAAAACTTGCTGGAAATTTACCATTGTAATGAATATCATTTACTCTATTACAATTAAATGTTTTATTTAAATAATTTAATGCTTCCTCAGATTTACATATTACATAAGCACTTTTTTGAGACAAACAATAGTCATTGTCAAAAGAAAGCAATTTATCCTCTTTATCATACACTAATAAATCATTACCATACTTATTTTGTAATTCTTTGCTTTCATATCTTCCACATTCATTTTCATCTGCAAATTCCTTACCATCAAATGCAATATAAATTGTCTTCTCTGTCATATTTATACCTCCACTTTCAATCCTTCACATCTTAAACAATCTGCAATTTCATCATCTGATACAGTGTATCTAAATGCACTTCCTTTTGCTATAATTAATCTATAAGCTAAACTTTCACATGCTTCTTTTAATAGTTCTATATCATCTGTTAAAATTTTAATCATTATCGCATCTCCTGTAATTTTCCATATAATGTTTCATACATTTCATTATTAAAATAAACAACTCTATCAGTAAGCATTTTAATAATTTCTTTTGCTTCATCTAATGTTTGAATATCATCTATTGCTTTTGGGTCGTGTTTCATAATACGTTTGTATAATTCATAAATATTTTTCATAACAAAAATCTCCTTTCCATTTGATACTTGTATTATATCATAGGAAAGGAGATTTGTCAACTACTTAATCTATACTTTTTAATATTGTATAATCTCTTAATATTTCTTCTTGTTCTTCGCTTTCAACCCACTTATCATTGTTATCTTTAACTCGTTTATTTTGTGTTCTAAAGGCTGTTTTAATTACATCCCCACCCTTACATGGGTGGTCTTCATAATTACGCTTATTTGCTTTAATAAAGACGTTCTCGCCATCATTAACATGATATAGTGTAATAAATGGAGTATTATATTGATTTAATTCTACCTCTGATACGATGTAAATATTATCATCTGCTGATTTATCAATCATGTCGGTAGATCCATTAAAAGCAACTTGATAAGACATTTGTTCAATGGTAGTAATTGGAGTATATGTGTGTTTTTTTGAAATAAAATTGACAATCCCTTGATAATTGTCATAAACATAATTCATTAATTTTTCATTATCAATTTCTTTCATCATTTTATCTGTCACTTTATTACACAATGAACTAATAGTTTCAATGTCAAAACCCATATCAATCACTTCTTGCTTTTTTAATTGTTTGCATTCTTTTAATCTTTCAATAATTGTATATACATCATTATATATTTTCCATTGTTGAATGATATAGTTTATATCTCCATACTCTCTAAAATAATCTAATTTAAAAATTATATCTATGCTTTTTTTATTTAAGTCACTATTTTTTATGTCTTTAAATATAAAGAATAAATCATCATAATCATTTTTATTTTGACCCATATCATATAAAATTTGTGGTGTTATTTTTTGCATACCTTTAATTGAATCAAAACTTCTAATGATTGATTTTGTATTGTCATCAACAATAACTGTTCTGTTATCTTCTCCAAATTTGCTTGGTTGGATTTTATATCCAAAATAGATAACTGCTTCATTTATCAACGCTTGAACTTTATCTTTATTTCCTTTTTCAATATAGTGATTAATAGCGTCTTCGTAAAATTTTGATGTATAATGTGCTTTAAAATATGCTTGATATGCACTGTCTCCTCCCATACTTAAAGCATGAGGTGAATTAAAAGAATAAAAAGCACTTGCTTCAATTACATTCCATACATTATCAAAATTGTTAAGATTGCCTATATTTTTTACCCATCCTTTTTTAAGATCATCTTTTAGCTCAATTAACTTTTCTGGATGCGCAATATATTTCTTTTTTGAAATAGATTTAATAACGCTATATGTTTCATTCATTGGTAATCCGCAAAAGTTAAGAACTTTCATAATTGATTCTTGAAATAGCATATAATGAGCAGAATCTTCAAGCAATTTATCAATTTTTTCTTCACCAGTTGTGTAATATTCACGGTTGAGAAATTTAGGTAGCAATGTCTTAAAACCCGGTCTAATAGCACTAATAAAAGAACTTAATTCAGCAAGATTTTTTGCTTTATATTTCATCATTTTTCTTCTTGTATTATCTTTTTCAAGCTGATTGACACAACAAGTAATACCTTTTTCATAAATATCCCAAGTCGGTTTATCATCTGTTACTAATTTCCTTAATTCATTAAAAGTAGGAACTTTTTCTCCAATGCTTTTCCAAAATTTATCAATCAAAATAACAGAATCAACAATTAGTAGATCTTCTTTTACAAATCCATAATCATCAAGATATTTCCCTTCAGCGCAAGCACATATTGTTCTTTTATGAGTTGAATCAGAAACTACAGAAATAAGTCCAATTTCTCTTCTAATATCTCCCATAAATACTAAATGAGCGCAAGCATGAACTCCAAGTCTATCTACAATTCCTTGATATTCTTTACTTTTATTAAATAGTTCAATATATTCTTGAGGAATAAAATCTTCTACTTTAATATCGTCTTTATTGTCTTCATCTGCATATTTTAATTCTTCAAGGTATTTATCAATAGCTTTTGAAATTGCATCAGAATCAGAAGGAGATACGTTATTTAATCTTGCATACATTTTCCAAGCTGATTTTACTTTGAGATAGCATACAGTCATTAAAGGATAGCAACCATGTTCTCCCAATAAATCTCTGCAAGCCTTTCTAAATGGTTCTTGATCTGCAATATTAAGATCGCAATCTGGCATTTGTCCAGCTAATACTCTTTCCTTTGTTAAAAATCTTTCTGGATAAATTGGTACTTCTGCACTAAATCTATCGAGAGTTGTTATTCCAATTAGTTTATTAGTGTAAAAAGAAGAAGCAGAACCTCTACTTGTTGTTGTAATGACACCATTATACTCATTAACTGCTTTTTTGATCATAGCTTCCGTAAACAACGGATAATCAACAGTCTTTGAATCTATAAATTGCTCTGATTCATATTCAATTCCTTCTTCTCTTTCTTTACTAAAAATACCGTCTTCTTTATATGCTCTATATAGCTTATCTTTATATAATTTACATCTTTCATCATAAGATAAATTTTTATAAATATTTGGTATTTTAAATTCTTTAGAAAATTTACATTCTTCTATCTTATCAGAATCAAAAACTAAAGTATTTAGCATTGCTAATGCAATTTCTTCTTGTGGTAAGACTCCTTGATCAACAAAACGATTTTTAATTGTTTCAAAATTAGGATAGTCTAGGTACCAACCTTCTTCATCTTCATATTTAATATCTTTCTCCGCTAATAATTCTTCACGTTTAATATTATCTTTATCATAATCAATATAATGAGAGTCTAACCCACACATGATTTGAATACCATATTGATTTGATAAATCAAGTATATGCTTATTTAATTCTTTTTGAGCATTTGTATTATGATATTGAACTTCTAAAAAGAAATTATTTTTAAAATGTTCCCAAATTTTTAACCAAATTTCGTCTGCATCTGAATATTTCCATCCTGCCACGCAGGAAGAAGTAATAATAAAATTGTTTGGATTTAAAGATAAGATAAGTTCTAAGTCCAACCTAGGTTTATAATAATAACCACTAATATTTGCTTCTGATAAAACAAAATTCAAATCTCTTCTTCCATCATCATTTGTTGCAATTAAGCAAATATGGCAATTAGTATTGTCTTTATCGAACCTATTTTTAACCCAATATGCTTCACAAGAATGCCTATATTTTAATCCATATTTTTGACTTAATGAATGTACTTCTAGTTGATTCCCTTGATAACCATGCTCTCCACTAAATATACATTTTGCCCCATATTCCTTTATTTTTTTAGCATAAGATTCATTATTCGTTGGACTATCGGTTGTCATTGGATTTGACATAGATGTATGATAATGATAATTTTCAATAAATGGATTTTCACACCATTCATCTAAATCAAAAGGAAAAGTAAAAGATAATTGATCTATAACTTTATCTAATTCCATTCTTCACACTCCTTTCTATATTTATTCAATTATACCACAAAAGACCACCTTTGTCAAGTGGTCTTTTCAATCTATTTCAATCCATTAAAAATATGCGCAATAACATCAATAGTCCAGCCGTTTCCAATACATTTGTATCTTTGTGTATTAGATAATCCTTCTGTATAATTATCTGGTAAAGTTTGTGCTCTTTCACATTCAATAGGTGTTGGTTTATAATATTTGCCATTTTCATATTGAATATTAGTTGCTCCACTATTTGAGATATTTTGTCCTGTCATTAGACATCTCATTTTTTGGTCTAAAGTTCTAATTGCTTTGTGTGCTTTTTCGTATGAAAGGGTTCCTTTTTGCTTATTTTTTATTCTATCTGTTATATCATATTGCACTTTATCTTCCACTGGCTGAACAATATTTTTTAGAGTTAAGCCTTTGTCTATTGGTTGTGTTACATTCGGTATATTTGTCCAATATAATCTTTTTCTGCTTTGTGCAGAAAGCAATTTGCTATCAATCATAATAGGTTTCACACCCAATGCTTGAGTAATAACATCTTGCCATTTTTTGCACATCTTTACATTTTCTAATAAAAAATATTTTGGTTTACTTTCTTTTAACACTCTTACATATTCCCAAAATAAATAAGAATACCCATCAAATTCAAATCCTCTTTCTTTTAAATCTAAATATTGCTTAAGCGAAGTAATTTCTATATTATCTTTTGTACTTGCTCCATTCATTTTCCCGGCAAATGAAAAATTTTGACAAGGACTACCACCAATTAAAAGATCTAAATAACCACTATATTGAGTTCCATCAACCTCTTTTACATCTCCTATTTCTGTTATGTCATCCCAATTCTTTTGTGCTATTTTTATTGCATAATCACAAATTTCACTTGCATGATAACCATTGACTTTAATTCCAGCCCTGTCTAAAGCACATCTCCCCCCCCCAATTCCATCAAAAAGACTTAATACATTTAACCCATTTTCGTTCATTTTATATCTCCTTTCATATTAAAATTATGTTGCTTATAACATAATCCATCAATTTATGTTAATTATAACATAAAAAGGAGCTTTTGTCAAGCTCCTTTTACAATTAAATCTCTTCTATTTTAAAATCATCGTCATAGCAAACATTTTCTAATTCATAATCATCAAGTACAAAATCTAAATAATCTGTATATCCTTCATCTCTTAATTTGTTTAAAGCATCTTCTTTAGATTCCGCTTCAATAATCCCTTCTCTGTGTCCATATCTTAAATGTCCTACTACATAATTTGCGTCTTGATATACTTTAAATTTTGCCATAATTATTCCCTTTCTTAATCGACCAATTCATAAGTCTTTTCAAATATGTCAGGCTTACATGGGTAAAATTCTCCGTTTACACCTTTAATAATGTAATCACCAATAGACACATGATGAGCACCCTCTAATGTAGAAATATATAATTCAAATGAATCATAGTATGATATGCCATTATTAACTGATTCTAAAAACCAATCTGGAATATTTTCTTTATTACTTAATTCATATTGAAATGCTTCAATTACAATAGGTTTCTTTCTATATTTAGGCATTTACTAATCCTCCTTTTTAACAGTTCTCTTATATTGTTTTTCATAAAAATCAAGATATAATTCTTTAACATCTCCATTGTATGTTGCTTCGATAAATTGAGGATAGATAAAATCATGCTTAGTATTTTTAACAATTAACATAGCTTTGTTGTTTTGAATTGTATGATTAGCCCATACAATAATTACTTTTAAGTCATCATTTATTTCATCATTATTATGAAAACAATCTGCATCTTTAATTTCTTGATAACATAAATCTAAAAATTCCATTGTGTCCATGCTTAATCTCCTTTCAATTTATAAACTATATTTTTATTCATTTTCTTTGAGCCATCATTCTTATAATAATTTTTATTAAATGCTTGTTCTATTGTCATCCCACAAGTATTTAATCTTGCTTTTGTTCTGTGATAGTCTAAGCCTAATTCTTCACACCATTGCGATAATGTTTGAACTTTTCCTTGGTATTCTAAATATTTATTATTTGTTTTATTATTTGCTTGGGTTTTCATATCAGTCCACCTACAATTACTTGGCTCATAATTCCCATTAACATTTATTCTGTCAATGGTTAAATTTTCCTTATAACCATTTTCAAAAGCCCATTCTTTGAATGAATTGAAACTATTTAACCATTCATCACAAATAGTAATTCCTCTCCCACCATAAGAATCATAATGAGTATTGTTTGGATTAAGACACCTCATTTTCATTCCAATATATGTATTATATAATCTTGGATATTCTTCTTTCACACTATGAGGAATATAATTTTCAAGATAATCTTTGTTCCATTGTATCAACTTTTCATATCTAATACATCCACAAGATTGTGTATTTCACTGTTCAATCTCCCTTTATCTACCCATATATGAGTGCGTTTATCACAATCACATTCACATTCCCATAAAATCATTCCGTTTTCAGATTTATGATTGTTTAAAACTGTAAGTCTACCAAACTTCTTCCCAACAATATTGTCTCCAAAACAAACATTACACCCACTTGCGCTTCTTTTTATTATGCTTTTTAATTCATTCGTACTTTTGTAAGATTCGTTTCCGCATTTTGCACAATGACATTTCCAATATACTACATATTTTCCATATTTTTGTTTTGATAATTCTCTTCTTTCATTATCAATATCAAGGTTGTCTACAATTATATCACCAAAGATTTTGTTTGTCAAGTCTTCTTTAATGTTTTTAGTCCAGTCATATGTGCATTTACAAAAATTTGTTTTTCTTCTTCTTAACTTATCATAATCATATTTATATAGTTTATGGCAATGAACACACTCTAAAGTATATTCATTGCTTTCAACTTTAATAATTTGACAATCTAATAAGTTAAAACCGACTATTAAATCATCTTTATGATACATAATACTCCTTAAATATCAATATTCAATAATGTAGCCTTAGTTACCAACTTGTTATAAACATTATCAAGAGCAACTAAATCATCATCTGTCGCTTCTGATACTTTCCTATCACCAAATTCACTTGAACAAATGTCTAATACTTCTTCTGGACAAAGTTCATATAATCTGTCAATATAAGGTTTAATGATTTCAAGATAATCTTCCTTAGTATAAACCTTATGAGCATCAGTATCAAAATCTACAATACCAATATTTTCTTTTTCGGCAGACTTTTGAATTGCTTCTTCAATAGCCTTCTTTAACCCCTCCGCTGTGAATGGATTAATAATAGGTTGAATATCAAATCTTGCTCTTGCGAATACAGTTTTAGTTCTTACGCAAATTGCGGTACTTGGAACAACTGTAAAAGTTTCGGGGTCGACGGGGTTTGGTTTTAAATAAATAGTAAAATCCGCTAAATCTCTAATCATCCTAAGAGAAGACTTTTCATTATCTGTCCCTTTTGGAATTGTAAATTGTACGGTTTCCTGTGTCAATGGGTCTGTATAATCTACAACAGAATCATGCCCGATAAAACATACACAATACCCAGCAAGGCAAAGTTTGTTTACTTGTTGCTTAAAATCGGTTCTAGCAATTTTATACCCGTTACTTTTCCCAGTGATTTCGCTTAAATCCCGAACTCCGAACTGATTACAAGTTGCAAGCTCACTTAATTCTACAAGATTTTCGATTGTATCAATTACCACAATATCAATTTGTTCTCTTCTTTTTTCTACATTTTGGGGCTTGGTTAAATCAGATACAATCTCTTTAAAATTACTCCAACTTGTGCAAGACACTTTTGGACATACACAACAAGAATCGCCAGCTTCCGTTGCAATTAAAAATGTTTTTGGTGAAATTCTTGTTAATTGATATGTCTTTCCTGTATTATTTGTAGAGTAACAATACACCTTCTTACCAGCTAAAGTTCCTTCGATTTTGTTCTTTTTTTCTAATAATGTATCAAAATTAAAAGTTGCCATCTTTTATTTACCTTTCTATATTCACTAATTCTCTAAAAGGGCAGACATTACATCCGCCCTATATCTCATCTTAGAACGGAGATTTCTTTGCACTTGCTGAACCAAATGGATTAGCCTTTGCACCACTGGAACTTGCTCCCTTTGGAGAACTCTTAGGCTTATCCTTGTTCTCCTTGGCGGTCTTCACCATGTTATCAATTTTAATGTCACGCTCATTCAATGCTTGCTTCATATCTTCGGAATTGATATAATACTCAGAATCTTCTTCATAAGCGGTATCGCCACGGAACACACTGTATTCAGTTACGCTAAATCCACTCACCATATGTGTTTCTCTACGACCAAATCCACCAGTTGTAGGTTTCTTAGCCCCCACTTGTTTAGTGATAATCTCATAATACAATTTTACAGATTGACCAGCTTCATAGAATGAATTGAAATCATCTGCAAGGTCAGCTTCTACAATAAATGTAAAAGGTGTAGTTTCAGCATTACGATTGAATGTATAAAGTTCAACCTTTAATCTGCCAGTTTCTTCTGCATCCTCACCCTTTGTTTCTGGAATAATGCTACGAATAATGCCACTAATTTCACAGTCTGCAATGTCTTCCTCTGGCACATTTGTAGAAGTAATTCTAAATCCGTTAATTTGAGGGAATGACTTAAATTCGTATGTGTCCTTAGACACATATTCATTGACCCCAAGTAGTCCATCTACCTTAACTCTTGTTGCATTTTCAACATCCTTAATTTTAGGGATATAATTCTCAAGTACGGTCTTCATTGCTTTGTAATTTGGGTTATCAATAATCTGTCCGTTATCGTCCAACTTCTTCTCACTTGCAGGAAAAAAATCAACTCCAATATCAGAAATTTGACCATCTCTATTTACTTCAATAAGAAATGTGGGGTTCTTAAACTCCTTCTTTGCAATCTGTTGACAAGTTACCTTCTTTTCAACACCATTTGCACCCTTTAAGGTGACTTCCTTTGTAATCTCTTCGAGATTCATCTCAAGTAATTCACCGATAACCTGTGCGTTGTTAATACTAGCCTTAATTTCACTCATTTTAATTCTAATTCCTTTCTTCTCTTAAACTTTTTACTATGTACTTATCTATAATATCACTCCGAAGAGATAATAAAATAAATGTATAATTTAATCTAAGGCATCTCACCCTTAGTCATTCTCTGTCTTACCATTTGCAACATTTTCAATCACATCTTTGTTCTTTAAATTGTTCTCAATAAATTCCTTTAATTCTTTCATTGTGCAACCACTGTTGATTTTATCAAGATATAATTGGCTTGTAGTTTCAAAACCGATAACCATATTTTTGATGAAGTTCTTTTTCAAATTATTTTCATAGTGATTAACAATATTTGTCATTGCTTGTTTCTTAGTCGGTTTCTTTTTGTTGTGACTTTGCATTGCCATTATTGTACCACCTCATCTCTATCACATACAGGACATAACCATTCAGTTAGCCATTCTCTGTTATTATACGCTAACTCATCGTGAACTTCACAGTATTCATAAGGTTGTAACTTTTCACCACATTCAATGCAATACTGTTCTTCGTTGAACCAATCAAGAATTACTTCTTTTAACTTATTATCATTTGTTGTATGATACAGATAGAACAACATATCTTTGATTAGTTCTTTCCCCTCTATGCCATCACGATAATAATGTTCATTGATTGTTTCTACAATTTCTAACCCAAAATTTTCCATATAATCCTCCTTTATATTATTTGATTGAGAGATTTATCGGAGTCCCAATATCTAGGACTCCTACACTTAACTTTAAAAGGAGGTAAAAAATGAACAAAAATATTAGAGTCCCGATAAATCTCTCAATCATGTGTATTATATCATATTATTTAGTTGTTGTCAACCCTTATATTGAGGTTTTCTTCCGCAAGTTTTCTTTTCCTTGCAAAATCCAAAATATTCACATTTTGGTATAAATAAATCACATAAAGTATTCCATTCTTCTGAATAATTCCTTAATGCTTTTTCATAGTCATTAAATAATTGTCTATACTCCCAATAAGCTCTAGTACATTTTCTTTGATGACTCATATCGACAAGATTTCTAAAGTTTCTTTTATCGACCATTTTAGAGGAATAAGCTAATGGTAATGCCATAGTCGCATCTTCTACAGGGACTCCGCTGTTAATAAAATGTGCTATTCCGTCATTAATAATTTGCATTAATAACGTCCATTCTTTTAACAACATTGCATCTTTCTCAATAGTATGTGGAGTAGTGTATTTGAATCCATCTCCCTTAGAATAATTAATATATCTTGTACTTGCTTGTAATCTTGTAGGACTCCCCCCAATATGCGTATACCATTCTCTTAAACACTTGGCACTATATCCTTCAATCGTAGCATAAACATCTGGGAACTCCCATGTTCTTCCATGTTCAGTTTGAATACAACTTAAACCACGCTTATAATTTTTTTCTTGATCTGATGCATCTGCTCCCCAACATACTCCAGCTTCATATCCAATCATTGAAATAGGATTTTTCGGAGTGTATTCTTGAATTGTTACCATTAATCTTCCTCCACAATATCAATAACTCTACCATCATTGATAATCAATCTCTTATTATTCTTATAGAATCTCTCACAATCTTCTAATGTGATACCATCTAAATCAATAACTTTACTATAATCCATATGACCTCCTAATTAATCAATTCAATTTCATCCCAACGCCAACATAATTTCACGTTTTCTTCATCAATAGCGTTCATATATTTCTTGTCAAATGTAATAGAACCACTAAAACCATTTTCACTAAAAGTAAAATTGTCATCAAATGTTCCTTCTTTGTTAATGTATTCATCTTTAAAATTTAAGTGTTGCATCAGAACTTCGCTTATTAAAGTTTTGGTCATTTAAAAGCTGTGAAAAGTTGACCTCATTTATATGACAGGAATCGAACCCATATCTCTGAATTATCTCATCAGTGTTTTACCATTGAACTATATATAAACTTGCGCTTTAAGAATAATTAAAATATAAAATATACTGGTTTTATCGCCCTCACCTAAAACGGAGTTGTCATCAACTCACATGGAACAGTTTAACCATTTTATTTGTATGTTTAACGATACACACAAACTCCAACTGCCAAGTCTATAACCTTTTGCAAAAGTTTGCATCTTTCTTGTACTTCGGTCAATGCTAATATGCTCACTGGGACTCGAACCCAGACTATGCCTTGTTGGGGTCTTCGCTTTATAAGAACTCGGCTTTTACCATTTAAGCTATGAGCACATATAAGGTTTGTAGTTTTCACCACCATGTTTTATTTTCGATGGGCTAGACCTCAAAGTGACCATCTAGTTAGGAACAACCTAACATCCTTTAACTTATATATGTATTATACCATACATATCAACATTTGTCAACTACTTTTTTACAGAAACATGATAACCTTGGCTTTCATAATTCTTCTTTGCAATATCCTTGTCTGCACTCTTAACAACGACCTCAAAGAAATCTACTGCACCATTACCAATATCCTTTCTGCATACTAAAGTTGTTCTTCCTTGTTTCTTCATATTATTTATCTCCTTTCTTAACTATATATGTATTATACCATATATCAATTCAAAAGTCAATCATTAATTCTATTAAACGGAATAAAAGTTTCATAATAATTCTTGCATACATAAATGTTATATTCCTCGTCTTCATCAAATTTGAATACAAATATCATTGTATCTCCACTTCCGGTAAATCTACACCAATCGTTTTCATCATTAGTGTCAAACTTTTCAATACATTCTTTTACCCATTTATTAATTGTATCATCATTAATAGGCACTCCATTATTAAATGAAGCGTAATGAGTTGGAAACTTTAGATTGTCCTTAGTCAATGGAAAACGGTCTGCAAATTTATCTGGATATGTTTTTTCGCCACAACAAGGACATACCACGTACCCCATTCCGTATTCACCGACTTGAATATCACTATCTTCTATTTCAAGTTCTGATTCGCAATTCTCACAAGTAATGTTATAAGTCTTTGGTGTGGATTCCATTTGCATCATACGATTGTGTTTATCATTCAATACTATCATTCTTCTACCTCCTTAATATAATAAATACTATTTCTTGTTTCAATAATATATAATTTATCATTTTCAACGTAATCCCAATAATAAATAGTTGAACTTTGCATTATTTGTCCACTATCATCATTATATACAAAACAAAACGGCATACCTACAAATAAATTTTTAGAATAAAATTCACCATACAATGAATGATTAGTTTCAATATAATTCATTGTTTCTTCTTTAACAACTCCATCTAAATCTGTAATCTGTGCAATTCTTAACATCTCTGCTCCTTTCTTTGCTGTTTATATTGATAAATACATTCTCTAACAATCATAGGAATGTTAGGTTTTGCTTGTTGGTAGCAGTCCCATTTTTCTAGTCTATTAAGATCTTTTATAAATATATTACTCACTGCAATTTCATATTCACAACGACTCCATTCTTGCCACGCAATTATTCTATCAATCTCTTTACATAAAGCATCAAATCCATATAAAATTTCTTCGCCATATTTTTCATACTTATAGTTCTTAGGTGAACGTAAATATTTCTTAATTGCTTTTTCAGTACATTCTTGAACATAACAATTTCTAAAAATATTAAATGGTTCAACACTGTTTTCATTAATGTTATAATTCAATACATAATATTCAAATTGCATATCATCACCTCAACTTTACTAAATGTACATTTGCGACAGTCCAACAATTAGGTTTAATCTTCATATCTTTAATCCATTGTTCAACACACTTGTCAATTCTTTTAAAAAGTTCTATCGCTTGTTCTTTTGTGATTTCAAAACTTTCACTTACTTCACCACATTCTTCATATAAATTATTATACATAGATTCAATAATATCTTCTTCGTTGATATTCCATGATAACACTGCTTCTTTACAAGTTCCTACATAAACTTCTTCACAAGTATCTCCAACACATTCTTTAGCATCTTCAATGGCTTCTTGTTCTGTCTTAAAGCTACCAGTATAATATTCTCCATCGTAAGACCAACAATATTTTGTTTTATCTACTTTATCAATCCAATACGGAGGAATATCATCACAATCATTTTCATTAAGCCAACCGCCAAATTCTTGAGCAATTCCTTTCATAATATCAACTGAATTGCCATAATGTTCTAAACTCAAATGTGTAGTTTCTGATTTTACCATATCTTCAAGATCGTGCTCACTATAATATTCCAAATTTTCATAGAAGTTCACATTCTGATAAAGATAAAACATAGCTCTATTTTCATTACCGTCATTAAATGTAATGAACCCACTTGTTATTTTCCATTCATTACTATCATCATATTTTTCCTTGACCCAATCACATTCATTCAAAGAACCATAATTTTCTTCTTTGACTCCATTATTAATTAATTTATAATGTTCATCAATATAATCAACAATTTGTTCTGCCGAAATATATCCTTTTAAGTTTAATGTTACATCTACACTCATAATTTTACCCCTCTTCTACAACCAATTTAATATCACCAATGACAGGTACAATGTCATATAACTCCACATCTTCATAATATATGTTTTCTTCTAAATCGTACAAAATTGGATTCTCCTTATCCATATCAGTTAAATAAATTCCATAATAAAGTGGGGTAAGCCCTTTATCATCATTAAATCTTACCAATGTTTCACTTTGAATCTCTTTTGTTTTTGCATTAAATTCTACTTTCATACCTATTCCTTTCTAAAACAAATCATCTTTACAAAGTTTATTATAACATTTTATTTCATATTTGTCAACCACAATCTGTAACTTTTTTTGACCGTTCCATTCATTTACACTTAACTCACCTACACAATCCATTTGTAGTTTGTTGTTGCTTGGTTCATTTACAAAAATGTCATTATTATAATATCCTAACTGTAAATCTTCTTTATCTTTCTTTGAACAGTTGAATATTATAATATCAATGCCCTCTTTGTGTAGCTTGAGAGTCCGTTTATTCTTACCCATGATAGACCAATCCGAGGGTGTAAATGTAATATTCTTGATATAAAATAAAGGTTTCGGCAAACCACTATTGTTCCACAATGCATTGTAAGGCTCAAATAGACTAAATAATCTTGTAGGTATAGATTTTATTGAGTAAGACTTTAAAACGTCTATATGGGGCGTATACGAAAGCTCAAGGGCATTATAGTAATTTACAAGTGCCTGAATATTATCAACTTGTATTTGTATTCCAGCACTTTCTTCGTGACCACTAGCCCAATCGACCAATTCATTATTGTCTAATTCCTCTCTTAGTGGAATAGGACTTCTTAATGAACCAATCATATATTCATCTTTAATAGAACCAACTATTGTAGGTTTATTATCACACAATGTCTTAATCCTGCCAGCTAACAATCCACTATAAGAACGTGGCACATCATCACTTGCAAATACAACTAAATTGTTCTGTCCACAAGACAAAATTGTGTCCATATTGTTCTGAATAACATCGTTTACAATCTTAATCTGATTTTGATGGGTTTGTTCTACCATATTTAATGTTTCATTTATATCACATTGACCAATAAATGCAAGAATAAGCTGTTGCTTTAACTCTATATCACTACAACGACATACACTATTTAATTTAGGAACAATCTTAAATCCAAGGTCACGCTGAGTATAAGTCTCACTACCAATAAACCTATCAATCATAGCACCGAGAAATTCATTATTCACACAATCTCTTGTTTCAAGTCCAAAATGATAATATTCTCTATTCTCCATTTCTGGCATATTCATACTATCAGATATAAGGCTTAATGCTACTAAGTCTATGAAATATCTCGACCAATCTAAATCAAATTGATTATCTAATCCTTGTAAGAATTTATGAGTAACTAAAGCTCCACTTCCATTTCTTGACACATCGTATCTAGGGTCTTGATTATTTATAAGATAACCTTTATCAATCGGTGTAACTATATCGTGATGGTCTAAAACAATAAGACCAATACCAAGTTTGCATAATTCATTAGCTTGTTCATAATTATTTGTTCCTGCATCTGGAATAATTACAAGGTCTGGTCTTTCCTGTCTAATTCTATCCATAATATCTTCATCATCAAGTCCACGTTGTTTACCACTATGAATAAGAATTTTTATAGTCCATTTATCACTTAGTTTCATAAGATATTGATACAAAATTACAGTAGAACAAATGCCGTCACCATCACCGTCTTGAACAATAAATATTGTACTATCCAACTTAGACCAATATTCAATCTCTTGGCAAACATATGGAATATCTTCATATTTACACCATTCATCAATATATTTACCAGTGGGGTTGAGATATTCTTTCGTATCTCTAACCCCACATTTTTCCAAATATGACTCGATTGTTATAGGTTCATTGTCATATAATTCATTTACTTGCATGGTAATTTCTCAATCTTGTTAAAAATATTTAATAATGCCTTATATGTTTCTGTAGAAGTATCTTTTAGTAATTCTTCATAAATAATATTTAATACAGCTTCTTTGTTAAAGTTTGAAACAAGTTCCAAAGAGTCTTCCATATACCAAAGTTCAAAATTTTTATCGTTTGTAATTCTATAACCGTTAATTCCTTCATCATCGCTACGTTCTACAACAGTGCCAAATTGACCAATATCTTGTTCCATTCCTGTGCTAGACCAATCATCTGTCTTTAAAACTCTAACTATGTCTCCAATATTAAACTTATAATCGCTCATCATCAATTATCTCCACTTCATATCCTAATACTTCACTAATCTGTGCTAATGTCATTTTCTTCGGCTCTTTGCGTTTCCAAATACAAGTAAGGTATGTATCATTAAACAAATCTGCTAACATATAAGCCTTGGATTTATAAATTTTCATAATATCAAAATTTTTTTTATGATATTCATTCTCATTCAATTCTTCATCATATATCGCTTGAAACCATCCACCAAAATTAGAACAAATTAGTGTTAGTTCATTAAGATTCTGTCTTAACAAATATCTATCTCCGTTTCTACATTCAATAATCATACCTTCTTTTAGTTCCATTTTGCTTCCTCTTTATAGTCTACGACTGGTAAGTTACTGTTTTTATAATACAAATTATAATATAAATGATAATGATCATAAGCATAATAAATATTTTCTTTCCAATAAGTTTTATTATCATTTAAATTATACCAATGTATTCCATGCTTGTAACATTCTTTTATAAATTTCTTTGCTTCTTCTTCGGTGTCACAATAAACCCCAATTTTACCATTCTTAAAATCTTTCCAATTAAATTCCATTTCTATTTCTCCTTTCATTTGATATATGTATTATATCATATTAATCAATGTTTGTCAAGAGTAATTTTCCAAGTTTTTCATTTTGCAATTCCAAATCTGTAATCTTGCAAGTATTTGTATTAATAATTTTTGTGCATAAATCATTTTTACAATTATTGATTGCTTCTTGTGGACAAATAATACCTTCTCCAACTTTTCCTTTTTCAAAGACATACAAATGTTGCATTGCCGCATTATCATTAACTTCTTCAATTTCACAAGTTCCATCATAAAATACTTTTACTTTTGCCATATCTTTCATAATCCATTCCTCCTTATCTATTTAAAATTCTTTCAATTTCATCAAGAGTATATTCAATCGAGTCTCTTAAATCTTTCACATATTTCTTATCCCTTTCAGAATCATATCCTAATCGTAATAATTCAGATACTACATTTATAATTTTATTGTCAATTTCAATTTCTTTAGTTAATAATAAATTAATTACTTCTGATGTTGACATTTCTATTTTCATATTTGTTTCTCCTTTCATTTGATAAACCAATTATAACATAAAAATCCAGTCTTGTCAACTGGATTTTTAATAAATTTAATCATTATATTCAATCTTTAATTTATCCACGTTAATAGGATTGTTTTGTTTATCAGTACAAAACATATCTAATGTTCTACTTGTGGATAAATCAATATATTGAAACACTTTAATATTCTTTGGATATTTACTGCCACGACCTTTAATAATATGTATTACATTATTTGGATAAATTGTACCACCAAACGATTGTTTATTATTCTTACAATTCCACTTGGCAATAGCAGATTCAAGCTGTGATAATTCTTGTTTTGTAGGTGGTAGCATAATCATTGTTCCATCTGTTTTACGCACTTGAGATTTTCCACCAGCTAAACAAGATTCTGTTGGATATTTCATATTATCTTCTTGACCATTTGTTTGAACGGCAGAAATTAAACTAATTCCACATTCACGTTGTACTTGTTTAAGTCTATCTGTTAATGCAAGTAATACCATATCTTCTCTTTGTGGAACTTTTGTTTCACTTGATATTTCTTTACTTACGAATCCGTTATTGCTAATGTAATCATAGCATATTGTTTTAACATTTTTGTTTAAAGCATAATCTTTAATTGTTTCAGTTAAACTTTTTGTCGTGAACTCTGGATCGTCACATATGTATAATTCACTATCAAGAAGAATATCATTTGCTCTATCAACTCTGTCTTCTTCTCCTTCTTCATAACTACCATCAATAATATGATTTCTCGGAACACCACTTATCCATGCAATAATCATAGGGTCAAGTTCATCTCTTAAATCAAGTTCTGTATTGATAAATAATCCAGCCCCTTTTCTTGACCTGTTTTTAATATAACATTGTTTATTCAAATCATAATATTCTTTAATTGTTGCTTTACATAAATCTCCCATAGAAAGAATAGATTTACCACCACCACTTTTTGCTCCACGGATAATAAACCCATACATACCTCTATAAATACCATTAAGATAGTCTGATTGAAAACTATTACCAATTAAAGGTGATTCTTTGAATCTTTCTTTGGATTCCATGAAATCAGTTCCAGCTACATACTCTTCTTTTACACGTTTAACATTAAATTGTCGTTTAATTTCTACTTGTAATCCTTCATAATAGTTAATAATATCTTCAATATTATACTGATTCAAATTCTCAAGCTGACTTTCTTCATTCTTATCTTCGTCATAGAATTTCTTAATATCAAATCCTTTTTCTTTATAGGCATTAAGACAACTGAATTTCCTAAACTCTGTGTAATAATATTCAAAGTTATCAACGTCTGTTAATTCAGTAATTGTTGTTATATAATCTTCAAAATTATTATCCTCTAACACATTATATTCACTTGTATAAGGTTTAACAAACTCATCTATGTCCATGATACTGACGCTTTTACAACCATTTAACGCTAAATTATATATTGTAGCATATAATATCTTTTGAAATAATATAGCCCATTCATTTTTATCAAGCGGATATTTTGAATCAAGTGTCAATTCGGGTCGTTGTAAATAACAACCAAGCAAACGGTCGTTCACTGTACGATTACATATCATAATCTATCTCCTAACCTACATTTATTTTAATGTTTATTATAATCAACATAAAGCCATTTTTTGTATATAATAATAAACATTATCTTTATTCATTCTCCCAAATAACACAAATCACACCATCTTCTCTAAATGTTTTTATTACTTCCTTTTCTAATAATTCATTAGGAATACTGCCAACATTTTGATAATCAATTCCATATTCATGCAATCTTGGTGTAATTGTCATATTCTTACAAATACTTGGACATAACCAAAAACCTTTACTATCATGTTTATGCTGATTGCAAAATTCTTTTACTGTCATATTAGACTCCCTATATCAATATATTTCTTTTTCTTACCACCACAACTTTTCTTAATCACAATTTCATTATCAGTAAAATCAAACTCATTAATACTCTTTTCAATCTCTTTAGTCTGATTAAAATATTTTTCAGCTTCAAGCCCATAGAACGGCAATAATGATAGAATGCTACCATTTGATTCTTCTGAAAATAGATTAAGTTCCAATACTTCATACATATAATATAAGATATAGTGTAATGTTATATAAGACCATACTTCATGTTCTTGTAAAATGTTCTTTGTCTGACTCATTAGCAATGTCCAGTTAATTTCTGATTTGTCATAGCCATTTTCCAAATAAATACGTTGAATATAATCTGTGTACTCTAATCTATCACTATTTTCTTTTAGCTCATACTTAGCCTTTGCTTTATTTCTTTTAGCCATGACCTTATTATAACACTCTTCATTACAATAATAACTTGCTTTACCAACTTTATAAGCCGTATCTTTATCAAGTTGCTTACCACAATAACGACATTTTGGCATTACAATTCAATCCCTTCAATTTCAGCTCTACATTCAAGGCAATACAAATACTGTCCCATTGCACTTGCTTGTTTCTTTAATAATTCAAGACTACAAGATGGTTCAAAATCTAAAGTGTTAGATTCATATTTAACAATCATCTTGTGTAATTTATCATATCTAATCTTTGTCTGCAAATATTCTGCTTTCATACGATTTTTGTAATCATCACTTACCATAAGTTCTACTGTATCTAATAATTCCATATTTTATCTCCTTTCTATAAACACATTATACCACACAATCTATTCATTGTCAAGTTCTAATTTATCAAACTCAAAATTGTTTCTTAAACTAATTTCTGATGCAAAATTTAATAAAATATCCATTTCTTCTTGTTTAGTAATGTCGAATATTACATGACAATCGTATACATAATAATGACCAGTAGGCTTAGATATTTTTATAATATATTCATGCCCGTTTCTTAGACCATTTCTTGACTTATTCTTGTACTTTGCTTGCATTATTCACCTCTGTATGTTCACAAGTCCAAACACTTGTGTATGTTTGAATAGGACTTGTTTTCATAGGACAATCTACACAACCATTATGTTCTGCACATATTTGTCTAATTTGAATTTGTTCTTGTACTATTTGACCCATATCAATATTAAGTTGCATAAGCTAAACCTCCTTGCAATGTGTTTCTATCTGCATATTCCATAATAGGAACTACAATTTTCTTTCCACAACAAGTACAATATTTACCTATATAATCATCTTCGCTGATTTCTTGATTACAACAACCAGTTGTATAACATTTGTTATTTATATCATAAAACCATATACAATAACCATTCATTCAACCACCTCAAATTCTTCATATTGCAAATCTTCATCATAGCATAATTTTTCGTCTGCAACCACAACATTCCCATTATCATCTTCATGTTCATCAATCCATTTATTCATTACTTTCGTATTAGCAAAATACCCTAATGTAATATCGTGGTCAACATAATTATCATAATAATCATCACAATATCCATCTTCATCAATATAATCACTTGGAATATATTCTTGATAAAGATAATATAATCTATAAATTTTCATTTATTTTCCTCCTTAATTAGAAAAACTCAAACACTCTCCATCTTCTTCAAAACTAGGAACAGCAATTAATCTACCACAATACATACAAAATCCACCTCTTCCATTGTCGTTAAACGAATAATCATAACCGCACTCTGTATGATAACATCCATTTTCTCTATCAATCATCCAAAGACAACATTCTTTTGAGATCCATTTACAAGATTCAATTCTTGAAATTTGCTTGGTGTCCTCTAAAGCACTTTCCTTTATACTTTTTAATAATTTCCTATTTGATACTATTCTTCTTAACATACAATCTCTCTCCTTTCAAACAACTTTTCCCATACTTCTTTACCTCGGTCAACAGGCGAATCTTTATATTCTAATAGTTTATCCTCGTCATTGTCCCATACAACTCCTATTTCTTGAGCATACGGTCTAATTATATCAATAATTCTGTCAACTTTTTCACGATACTTTAAGAACTCTTTAGTATATTCACCATTTACCATAACATTTTTATACTGCCTGTCTAATGCTATAACAAATTTATTTACGCCATACTTTAGCAATAATTTCAGTTTAGCCTTTTGTAAATTCATACCAAACATAGCAACAGATATATTGCAATCATAGAATCCATCTATATGAATTACTGATTTAGGAGCTTCAAACAATATAGCTGTCCTATTCCGTTCAATATCAGCTTTGTTCATATTCAAACCATATAACACAAGACCCATTTGAAATTTATATTCTGTACCGTCTAATAAGCGTAAATGGTCGTACTTCATGTATTCTATTAACTCTGGATTTGTATTTCTATCATGTGTGCCTACTAAATTTCCCTCATCATCATATACAGGTATTATCACTTGTTGTAATCTATTGTACCACCTTATATCAAATTTGTCAAGTGATTCTTTTATCATACCTTCTTTCAACCATGGTTCATAATAACATGGCGTAAGATAATTTAAGATTGACTTGTCGTATATTTGATTTGTTGCATTAGAATAATTCTTAGTGTATTTTAATAAGTTATTCTGCCACTTGTATATATTTGTGTTGACTTGTTTGACTTCTTCTTTAAAATTGAACTCTATACCCAATTCGTTACAAAGCCATTTTAAGGACTGATATGTACTACATGGTTCTCCTAATAATTCTCTACGTTTCTTAATTAAAGACAACAATGAATAGCTACAAGAACATTGACTATGACAGTAAAAAGTCCTTGTAGATGGTATAAATGCAAGATTATATCCACCACCATTTGTATTGTGACATATAGTATTATATCTATCACCACGTTTATTAGCACCTAATCTACGCATAATAATTTCATAATCATCTAATGTCATACGTTCATATAATAGTTCATGTATGAAATTTTTAAACGCTTCATATTCTTGTTCTGTCATAATTAGTAATCCAATGCAATGGTGCAATCTTCTAATTCTTGTGTTACATCGGTAACTCTGAACTGTTTCTTTGTTCTAGGACTATACTCTGCTTTTTTATCTTTCTTGTTTTGTTCATCAATATTCCAATCTCTCCAAAACTTATCTAATGCTTCTTTCTTACTATTTGCTTTATTCATAAAAAGTCTATTATAATCAGCATGAGTATCCTCAATTAAATAAATTTTTTCTTTCATAATTATTCCTCTTCTTTCAACATCACCACACAACATATCACAAAATTCTTTATCTTCTTTAGTAGTATATAACATATAATTATATAACATATAATTATTCTCTATACAATATTGACAAAACATATTCCCAACGTAACCAAACCATCCACAATCAAAACATTTCATAACATTCTCCTATGCAGTAAAAAACACTTATCCATAATATAATTTGTGTTATCCTTATCATACAAATCTTTACAAGCCTTTATGAACTTATGAATTGATTCACCATAATCAGATAAGTCCACATTTAATACATTTAATATTGTCTCTTCATCTAACTCTTCTGTTCTACTACTAATTGCTGGACTACCTTGACCGTCTTTATTACAGAATCCTTTAACTTTATCGCCTAATCTTAAAATAGTTAAACTATGCAATCCATACATTTCATTCAGAATAATATCATAAGTTTTACCACGATATTTCACACTAATACTGCCATGCAGTACAGTTCCATTTTCAGAAATAGCTACTTCGCCGATTAAGGTTCTGTATAAATCATAAGTCCCATTTTGAGAATAAACGTATGCTTCTACTGCACAAATATTAGCCATTGTGCCAGTTAATGTATGAAAATATTCATATTCCTTTTCATCATAATGAATTAAAGGTGTGTCTCCATATTGAACTTCACCAATATCATGTTTTGTATCATTCCAAGATGTGAAATATTTTTCTTTTAATTCAGCATTAGACAATCTCATAATTTATATCTCCTTTGATTTGATAAGGCTATTATATCACAAAACGGAGTTAATGTCAACTCCTTTTTACCAATTATACATTACCATTTCATCCCAACCTTTTTGCCATTCACGCTCTTTCTCATCGCAATATTCCCTCATTTGTACTCCAAAATCAGCGTTGCTATCAATTAAATTCTGTGTACTATCATCAATAAATAAAGAATATTCATAGATATTATCCATATTGATTAAACTTTTACTAACATTTAATGGTAGAGCAATAATTGGAATATCGGCAAAATTTCTATCATCAAACCACTTTCTCTTATGTGTATAGTTTTCAATACTTGCTTTAGTCACAAGAATAATCTTATCCCTATATCTTTCCATGAACTCTAAAGCTCCATCAATAGGCTTTATAATATCAAAGAACTTAGGGTCGTTAAATGTATCTTCAATTTCTTCGCTTGTCATATTAGGATAACAACATTGAAAATTCCAACTTGTTACATCTGAACCATCAAAATTACCGCCATATCGTTCATTCAAAATATCAATCATAGCTTGACAAGAATGAAATATTACTCCGTCTACGTCAAGGAAAATAAGTGTTATGTTATTGTCCTTGATAAAATTATCAATATTTTTCATTACTTTCATTAAATACATCCTCCACAACTTCCATACCGCCAATCATTTAATTGAAAAGCAAAATAAATATCTTTTTGATCATTCTCGTCTTTTGTAATATTATCTAACCATTCTTTATTTTCTTCAATCCATTCTTTACATCCAAGACCATCTTCATATTGTTCCCATTCTTCTTTCCAATGGTTCCCAAATCTCCACCTTGAATATACACCGTTTGTATACATAGGTTCATCTCTATAATCTTCTGGAATTTTATTAGACACATCTTTTTCGTCAATCAAAAGCATCCATTCACCACGACATAAATTAGGATAACTACCAGTCCAAATTGCTTCTACTTTCATTCTAACACACTCCTTTCATAAACCCTTCAATCTTTTCACTATCAGCCTTATAATAATGCTCTAATGTTACATCGGGTTTCTTATGTCCCATACTACTTGCTACTGCTAAAATCGGTACTTCCAAATCATTTAGACAATAGCTTGCATAACTTGCTCTAAGACAATGATTACTTAATTTTGCAATTTTCTCATCATCAAATCCAGCCCTTTTCGCCAAGCATTTCCATGTTCTTGAACAACTCTGCTTATCCATTTTAGTACCTTGATTACTAACAAACAGATATTCACAGCCATCTTTTCTCATGTCTGAAATATACTTATCAATAACTTTGCAAGTATTTTCACTTAAATATACTGTCCTAGGTTTCATGCCCTTTGTAATGACTAAATCAATAGCATTATTATTATCTCTATTCAAATACATATCAAGTGTTACATTACTAATTTCACAAAATCTTACACCAGTATTGAACATAAACATTAACATAGCTTTTTCACGAATGTTTTTTGCATTATGAATTAAAGCCATTACTTCATCTTTGACTAACACCATATGATGTTCCTGTTCTTCCTTACGTTTAGGCAATTTAATACCAACCATAGGATTTGCCATATCAACTAACTGTAATTCATCAAGAATGATATTATAGAAAGAACTTAAACTTCTAACCATAATCTCAAGTGTAGAATAAGCGTGACCGTCCTTATATTTCATAAGATATATATTAACATCAGCTTTCTTAATGTCCTCAACATTCTTATTAACAGTGTTAAAAAACTTGGTCACATTCTCAATGTATGTATGGATAGAGTTTGCTGATAAATCAATATATTCTGCATATTCTGTATAAGATTTGATATAGTCATTTAAGTTCATAGCCGTTACCTACCTTTCATTTGATAAGATAATTATAACATAGATAGTTAGGTTTGTCAATAAAAAATATTAAGAATTTTATTTTTATTCTTCATACATAAATAATTTTTCTATTAATTTTACTCTTTTGTTATTATCAATAGTTCTTTGAATTGGCATACTCCAAATACATTTGAAATCACTTGTCATTTCTCCTTTCTTTCAACAAAATCTACTTTTAGCCACTTCAAAATATTTATCATCAAGTTCACATCCAATGAAACGTCTATTTAATTCCTTACAAGCTAAACAAGTTGACCCACTTCCCATAAAGCCATCAAATACAACTTCATTTTCTTGAGAAGAATTTATAATTGCTTCTGACAACAAGTCAATAGGTTTCTCTGTAGGATGATTTTCATTCTTTGTTTTATTGTAAAACCAAACATCTTCTTTTCTTCCATTTTCAAATTTTCTTCTACCTTTATTACCATATAGAATTAATTCGTATTTAGGCGCATAACCAGCTTGTAAATCACCGCTTCCATGATTGTTTTTAACCCACACAATAATATTCTTTAGTTTAAAATATTTTTCAAAAGTTTGCTTAAAAATATCTACATTATGCCAGCTACAAAAACAATAAATTGCCGTATCTTGTTTCATAATTCTACTACACTCTGCAAAATAATCATCAAGAAAATCTAAATTGTTGTCATTTTTGATTTTATCATAAACTTCTTTTCTTCTATGCGATTGAAAATTCATTCCGTAGGGGGGGTCTGTCAAACATAAATCAATACAATTATCATCAATTTCTTTTAACAAATTCATACAGTCTCCATGAAATAACATACCCATTTCGTCTTGATAATCTGCTTTTGCATATAATTCTGTTAAATTCATTTTTATCTCCTTTACTCATCAATAATTCATAATCAAAACTTCTACTGTTTTCCCATTTCCTTTACCACAAGCTGAATATGTAAAGTTGTCGAAGTAATGAATATTCCAATTATTTTTCTCGCACCATTCAATTAGCTTTTCATTTACTATTCCTTTGTTACTAAATACATTACTCAATGCAAACTTAATATGATTATTATTTAATTCTTCGCATAGTTTATACAAGTCATTTTCATCATTTTTTGTCCAACCGCCATTTTCATTATAAGTTGCCGTTGTGTTAAAATAAGGAGGGTCTAAATATACAAAATCATTTTCAGATAAATTACAAGGTTTTAAAACTCTAAAGTCATTATTTGTAATAGTATAATTTTTGTTATTAAAAAATTTATTAGAATTTAAAATTATACTCTTTAATTCTTTTGAAAAGTGTCCATTTCCACAAGGCATATTAAATTCATTATTTGAGTTAAAACGAATTTGATGACAAAAACTATATATTATTAAAACATATAAATATAATGGATTTTTGCATTTATTATATTCATTTCTTAATAACAAATATCTCTCTTTGTGGTATTCTGTTGGTTTTCTTAAATTGTTTATAACATTTTTTTCTAAATTATATTTTAAAATTATTTCTTCAATATTCTTTAGTAAAAAAATAGGGTCAATGTCTTGAAACAATCGTAATAATGATGTTATTTGAGTACACTTATCATTCATATAATACATATTTGCTTCAATATTCAAAGAAATACTGCCTCCTCCACAAAAAAGGTCACAAAATACATCAATATTAGAAGGAAACAATTCAATTAATCCTTTATTAATTAATCTTCTTTTGCTTCCTGTATATAAAATAGGACTTTTCATTTAATTATCTCCTTTTTACTTAATATACATATTATATCATATAAAATAGAATATGTCAACACTTTTACCTAAACAAAATATCTTCAACGTCGACTAATCTTACTGCATTTGTTTCAGTATATCCTAAGTCAACCTTAAACGATTTATTTTCTAATTCTTGATAGAATTACTTTAATTGCTCTTTAGTAAATAATAGTTCTATAAGATTTTCAATATTCCTAAATTGAAAATCCAAATATCTCATGCTATCATGCGTCACCTTGAACATTTCTTCGTCAGTCCATTTATCTTTTAACTGATTTTTAATTTCTTTTTCATTATCTTCAATATCAATCCAGTCACTCAATGGTATCGGTTTATCAGCACAGAATCCTTGTCATTCACAACCTTGAGCAATAGGTCTAATTTGTTTTTTATACATATATGAGTTCTTCTTCATTTTTGTATTATCTCCTTATTTTTATCAATCCACATAATCAGTAAATTCTGCACCACAACACATACATTTTGCAGTTTGACATTCAATAATACCGCTTGGTAAAAATTCCCATATAAATTGCTCACCTGCTGTTGCACGAGTGGTACATTCTTTTCTATGATTTTCTACCCATCTATCTAATCTTTTACTTGTTTCAAATACCATTATTACTTCTCCCTCTTCATCATCCATTTAACTTGCTTCTTAGTCCAATCCATATTCAAATTTGCAGGACTGTTATCAATTAGCAAATCCCATTGCCTGTTAGCTTCAAATTCTGTAAACTGTTCATCTTCTGCTCTGTTTCTATCTTCCCATGCAATCTTAAAATCAGAACGTGTTGATGCTCTTGCTCTACGAATATACTCATCACAATAGATATAGATGATTTTAAGATTGATTTGGTCTTTGAAATGTTCTTGTAAATACTTTATTCCTTCATAATCAATCACATAAATACAATTATCTTCAATATCTTCTAATGTAGCGCAGTATTCATATTCACCGATTTTAGTATAAGCTATTACGGTCTGATTGTCAAGCACACTTTGAAATTCTTCTTTTGAATCAAACCAATGTTCAACTCCATTAGTTTCATTTGAACGCATAGGGCGTGTTGTGTGAGATACTACTAATGGATAGTCTAATATTGTTGATAATCGTTTTGCAATATAGTCCTTACCAACGCCACTCCTTCCTATAATTGTTATGATAGTTTTCTTTTTTGATTTATTGATATCAATCATCAATTTCTACCTCCCATTTATATAATGCTTCATAAACGTTATCTTTTATTTGACCTTTATATTTATCGGCTACTTTTTTAATATATTGTTCTTTGTGTTTTTTATACGCTTGAAATGCTTCTTCTGGCGTATTAAATGCTCCTAAATAAATTGGTGTTTTCTTTTCTTTTCCAATTTTTTCACTGCATTGTGAAACATATTTTCTTAATTTTTTCTTATAATAAACACCAATAGGATAATTGCCCCTATTTTTATTATTTTTTGTAAACAACACATTTATTTCATTTGGAACAAAACAACAAGTTTCTGGACTATATATTTTATTACCTTTAACAAGAATATCTTTATCTAAACATACTCTTTCATTTTTGTCTTTTAGTTCTATAAAATTTTCATTAAACCAAATTTTAAAATTTTGATAATTATGCCATTTTTCACAAACTATACAGCCCTTATATGTCGGTTGAGTTTCTATACGTTTGTCACTATAACAACGTTCTAACATTCCTTTCCAAGTATTCCAACATTTGTAATCTAAATCTGTAGAATGTTTAGGTATTTCTCCACCATAATAACCTATTCCAAACACAGATTTATAATAAGGATTCATAACATGACCTAGTTTAAATTCTTTCAAATCACAATGTTTTCTTATTTTATATTCATCTTGAAATTCTACAACAACATCTCCTTTTCCATTGTATTCAATAATTTTCATTAAACATCCTTGTGTATTGTAATTTTCTTTTTCTAAAAATTGCTTTTCATATTTTATTCTCCTACAGTCTTTTAAATTAGGATTTCTAACCTCTCCATGAGAAAATCCGTAATATGTTGTATTAACTCTTGTTTTATTTTCATCATCAAATTCTACTACTATTTTATTAGAATTTTTGTATTCAACAATGGTCATTTTGCAATCTTGTCTATTGATTTTAGATTGTCCTATTCTATCGTATCCTTTAAAATTCTTATTCATCTTCATTCTCCTTATATCTTTTAATTACAATACTGTCTTCATCAATAAAAAATTCAAATGGAACACCAACACAACTCCATCCATCAATATTAAACACTGTTTTTCTTAATTCTTTTGGAATGTGGATTCTGCCTAAATCATCCATTTTTCTCACAATGCCTGTTACTTTCATATTACCCTCCCTAAAATAAAATCACATACAGTAAAAATACAAATATAACCATACAAATAAATTCAGAAACAGTAGGCATTTGATTGTTTGGCTTCTGTTGTGTGACTTGATTCTTTTTATTGATATAATCTTGTGTTTCAATATTGACACTCATTCTTCTTCCTCCATTTCAGTTTCTGGTATCCCTATTTTTGGGTAGACCAAATATCACTAAAACCAAAATTAACTTGAGTTATCTTTTTTAATCATTATATTCTTCAATCTTATCTTTAAACATTTTACTAAATCCATTCTCAATTTCAGTTTCAATTCTCATTTTTGATTTTCGTTTTTGAATTTGCTTTCTCTTTTGAGATTGGGAATACAAATAATCGTTTACAAACTTAGACTCAATTTTGAATTTCATTTTTGATTTTTAATCCTCATTTTCTTGTACTTGTTTGATTAAAGGTAAGATTGTTCCTGTCCATTCTTTCTGATATATTAAATCATATCCATAAACAAAACTCTTATCAGTAAACCCACCTTGAACTTCATCTGTCCAATTTCGCCAATCATATTCTTTGCAATATTTATCATAAACCAAATCATGTGCTTTATTGATAAGCAACTGCAAACTAAGCCAACGATTAATCTCCATTCTATCTGTTGCGTACATTAAATAAGAACGAAACTCTTCATAACATTCTTGATATATTTCTTGTCGTAAAGAATTAAGATTAGTCCACATTTCAACCATATCATCAATGTCTTGATTCTTTAAATATTCTTTGCTTGCACATTTCCATAAATACTGAATGTGCTTGATTGTTTTTGCATCGTTGATTACATCATCAGATAGATTAAATTCATCTTTATAGAAATAATCGCAAATCATATTCCAATACATATATCCTGTTTTCATTATATTCTCCTTTCTTTTTCTTGTATTATAACACATTGACATAATATTGTCAATATATCTCCCCCACATTTTTTAATTCCTATATTACCCTTGGGCGAAATTTCATATTCCATATTACTCTCCAAATTTATCATTATCTGACAATTCGTGGGGATTTTTGAAATATTCTGACAATTTAATCAAATTGTGGCAAGTTTATAAACAATTCAAATTACATACGAAAATGGCACTATTGGTTAAATTGTCTGACAACTAAAATTGTCAACGCTAGTAGTTTAACCGCCAGTGCCATTGATTCATTAACGCTTTAAAGCCGATTTTTTATTATACCTTATTTTATCATACATTTTCCAGTTTGTCAACACAAATATTTTATAATTTTCTATTGACAAACATATTGACATATGATATGATTTTAATGTAAGGTGGAGTGGGTGCACCTCATAGGGATATAATAAAATTTGTCAACAAAAAAAGAGAACTATTCGTTCTCTTTTTCCCGCTCCCACCGTTCTGCTAATAATTCATCGTGTTCTTCATCACTTAAATAATTATACTTGATAATTGCATCCATTTTGTTTAATCCTCTGTTTATTAATGCCTTAATGATTCTATCTTTATATTTATCTGTCATATTTCAGACCTCCTTTATTTGATATATACATCTTACTATATCTATATTCCTTTGTCAACACTTTTATTTGCCATTTTAAGCCACTTTTTATCGTCCAATGATAAAATATACTTTAATACAATTAAACCACCTAAATAAGCCTTATACACGTTTACAGACCCATTCCAGTGTTCTAATATACCTTTGTAACACGCTACAATTCCCCAAAAATCAATTTTAACTTATTCAAGGCTCAATTTATCACCTATGTACAAAACAAGCCTTAAAATGGCAAATACACGGTACTACTTCATGTAGTTTTCAATACTACATATAAAAGGGCATAGTTCCCTATTCGATAGCTTCTTTTTTGTGTTGCCTTCCCTTTATCACAAGTTTAGCATAACATAGACTGGATATATTGTCAAGTGTTTTTATAAAAAATAAAGCAGGAAATTTATTCCTGCTTTATATTATGCTATCTAATATAATGTACCATCTTTTAAAAATTCCCATTCATTAGCTTCACACATATCTTTGACTTCTTCTTCGTCTACTTCATACAAATAATCATATCCGATTTTCTCATATCTTGCTGATAGAGTTTCAAACATTTCAATAATTAAACTCTCCATTTTTTCAATGGTTTCAACATCAATATTTTTATAATCATAATATTGTAAATTTTCAATCCATTCATCAGCAAAATCAATTTCATTAGCAACACAATAGCAATAATGACTATTGTACGGCAATTCAATTTCCCTTCCACAAACTTCCATATATCCTTCAATGGTTTTCTGTTCATGTTCTGAAAATTCATCATTGTATTGCTTAAACAACTCTTTATTTTTTGGATTTCTTATTGCGTTAAATATATCCATTAAATTAAATTTTCCATATATATTAAGTCCATCCCCTTGACAAAAATTTAAGGAAAATTGTACTTTTGGCTTACTATTCTTAAAAAGCTCATACAATCCTTCTAATGTAATTTCCTCAAAATTATCTGTCCTAAATTCATCATTAAGATACCACTGTTTTACCTTTTCTTTTGCTTCTTCTGATAATTCCTCATATTTGTAAATATTTTTTGTTTCTGTAATAGTTCTCATATCTATTACCTCCTTTATTTGATAATACTAATATACACCATAAACACACGCTTGTCAACAAAAATATTGCACAAAAAATCAATATAAATTTTGTATAAAATACTATTGACTTTTGCCGAAAAAAAGT